>Ga0268276_1001524_pt1 | contig 22399 bp, 35 predicted proteins | sample saktaG_4_FD_190145 | JGI IMG/M metagenome (GOLD analysis project Ga0268276, IMG submission 190145) | Saline water microbial communities from Sakinaw Lake, British Columbia, Canada - sak_2010_1_5_45m | ecosystem: Environmental > Aquatic > Non-marine Saline and Alkaline > Saline ... | reverse complement strand
AGTAGATTATAGCGCAGTTTCGTCCGCCATTACATATGGCGGCGAAGCCGCTACAAAAACTTTTCTCTAGAAGTTACGACCTAAAGGTCGGGGAATTAAACCCCTGTGCTCACTACGTTCACATTAAAAAATAATTAATTATCTTCAGAACAACCGCAAACGGGCAATTCATCAGTTATGTATTGATAAACATTATATGCTGCAATGACTCCTTCTGCAACTCCTGTTATAGCCTGCTTAAATCTACTGTTTGTTACGTCGCCAGCTGCATAAACCCCATTGATATTTGTTTTTGAGTCTTTGTCAATTATTATTTCGTTTTTTTCGTTTGTTTTTACATTAATTGATTTTGCTAAATCGGAAATAGGAATATGGCCGATTTCAATGAATAAGGCATCTAGGTTAAGTTCTTTTGAACCTTTATAGGGTTTGTCCAGAATTATCTTATTAACGAATTTATCCCCTTTAATTTCTTTTATATTAGTGTTGTTGATAATTTCTATTTTTTTATTTGTTTCAACTCTTTTAAGGTTGATTGGCTCTGCCCTTATTTTTTGTTTTCTGTAGATGATATAAACTTTTTTCCCATATTTTGATAATAATAAGGCTTCTTTTGCAGCTGAGTCTGAGCCTCCAACTACTGCAATGATTTTATTTTTGTAGAGCGGGCCATCGCATAATCCACAATAATGAACTCCTTTGTTTGTGAATTCTTTTTCTCCTGGCACATTTAGTTTACGCCATTCTGTTCCTGTTGCAAAGATTATTGTTTTTGTTTCATAGGTTTTTTCATTAGTGGAAACCTTGAAGTAGGTTTTGTATTTTTCAACTTTTTCTGCTTTCTTTTCTACTATCTCTATGTTATAGTCTTTAGCATGGTCTTTTATCTTTTCGAAAAGATCCATGCCTGAGATTTTTTTGAAACCCGGATAGTTGGCAATATCATCTGTTAGAATTATAGTTCCACCTACTTTTTCTCCTAGAACTAAGGTTTTAAGCTGGAATCTGCCACAATAAACTGCTGCGCCTAGTGCAGAGATTCCGCCACCTATGATTATTGTGTCGTACTTCATAGTTTTAGGGCTTTTTTAATTGCTTCCTGGTCAAAGCCAACAATAGGTTTATTTCCTTCTATAACTATAACCGGTACGCCCATCTGTCCTGATTTCTCAACCATCTCGTTTCTTGCAGCATCATCTGAAGATACGTCTTTGTCTTCAAACTTTACCTTATTTGCTTTAAGAAAATCTTTTACCTTATGGCACCATGGACAGCTTTGCGTTGAGTATACTGTTACATTCACCATTTTATGTACCTCCTTGTATCTAGTTTGTAGTTGATAATACATAGTTTATATAGTTTACTAAAATAAAAAAGAAAAAAATATTTTTAATTTATTTTATTAACAACAACCTCCTCCGTACATTGAGTTCACCTCCGTTTAGTTTTATTACTTTTCATTATCCATTTATACGTGGACCAAAATATAGCTGAAAATACAAATGCTGCGAGTGCAAACCAGACAATTCCTAATAAGCCCATTATTATACCGCCATAACCATAATTTCCCATCATCCCATAGCCCATCATGCCATCATAATCTGCTAAAACAATTGGTATTGTTAAAGCCATAATCCATAGTAAAATTGTTTTTTTCATTTTTTTTGCCTCCTGATATGATAAAATGAGCAGGTCAAAGAAGGGGGGGTTAAACCAAGAACTTTAACCTGCTCTAAGCCTTTGCTTTCATCATAAGGTACTTTTTGATCCAGAGTTCTTTTCTTCTCTTTCCTGTACATTCTATGTTTCCACAGGTTATCATGCGATCAAAAGTGTGAAGGAAATCTATTCTGTGGTAATATGATCTGCAATATTTGCATATCTTATAATCGCCCCTTTTCATTATAGGATTATATAGTATAATGAATTATAACAAAGTAGTGTTAAAGGGTTAAAGAAAAAGTTTAAGGGTTAAATACCCTTGTTTTAAAGAAGGTTATTTTAGGCGTTCTTCTGAAAGCTTTAGGTGGTCTGTTTCCACTTCTACTAATGCTTCGAAGATTTCTTTTACTCTTTCGTTTTCTGATTCTGCTGCTGCTTTTTTGTAGAATTCTATTGCTCTTGTTTCTCTTTTATGAGAATCTTCAAGGTCTTCTTTGTATTCTACAGAGCAGGTATCGTTTCCTTCTGGTAATTTGTCTAATTTAAGAATTTTTTTCCATACAGTGGCATGTTCGTTCTCTACTTTGCCTAAAGCTTTGAAGAGTTTTTGGCCTTCCAGTTCTTTTACTTTTCCTGCTGCGCAAAAATAGAAAACTGTGTTGCTTACTTCTACTTGTAAAGCATGCTCTGCGTTTGCCTTGTCTTTTTCGTTTAGTTCAACGTCAAAATTAACTTTGGCATCTTTGAATTCTTTGATGTATTTTCTCTTTGCGCCGCAAAAAGGACAGTTTGTAGGAGCTTCGTCCCCAATATAAGGATCTCCACAAATTTCACATCTCCATAATTTTACCATTTTTACCCCCCACATCTACCTCAGTTTATACATACTTCGCAGTATCTTACAGCAGATTCGTATTTTATTTGATTGTTGTAATCTGTTGACGAGTAATACATTTTATTCACTGATCCAGACTCCATGTATGTTGCAGAATATCCTTGCTTTTAGTCCTTCTGTTCCTACTAAGCAGCAGAATTCTGCCTCGGGTTTGTCTCCTGACTTAAGCCTTTTTCCAATCACAACTTGATCTCCTTTTATCAATTGAATAAGTCCAATGTAATGCTTTTCTTCCATCGGATGAGGGACAGAACCAACTTTTACCCTTATTCCTGCCCCTGTCTTTTCAATTACAGGTACATGTTTTTCCTTTCCTTCTTGTTCAGATGTTTTTTCTTCCAGTAATTTCATTGGTTGTCCGCAGCAGACTAATTCTCCCTTACCTGCTTCAATTACAGAAACAACATTTCCACAAATTTCACATTTATAGATTGCGTTTTGTTCAGCCATTTTTCACCCCCTTACCAAATATGGTAAGATTGTTTGTTTTTATATTTTTCCTTATTTTAGCCTCAGTAGTTTAGGCTTGCACAGTAGATACTTTTCTGTTGTTATTAATCCACATCCCAGGCAGATGTAGAGTTTTGTCTCTTTGGCTATAGTTTTAGGGTCGCATAAATGTCCTAGGTTATTTGTTTTACAACCGCATGTTTTGCATTTGTATTTAGCTTTAGGTTTCATGTTAGTTTAGGACATTATTTGTTAATAATAACCTAACCTTTACGTATTAAACAAAAAGTTTAAATATTAAAACGTTTATACTATTTATAGAGGTGGTTAGAATGAACCATACTGTAATAGCTGCTGTTGGAGAAAATATGGATAGCTTGTTTGTTGGTATTAGGGAGTTTCCTACTAAGAGGATTATTCTTATAACACCTGAGGAGAAATTAGAGTTAGCAGAGAAAACAAAAAAGGATCTTGAGAAGTTTAAGATTCCTGTACAGATTAAGAAAGTTAGTGGAAATCCTTGGGAGAGTATGTTTGAAGCTGTTAAGGAGATAAAGGAAACAGAGGGAGAGGAAGGATTGATAATAAATGCTGCTTCAGGGGATGCTGGAGCTAATAAATGTGCCCTTTGTAGTGCTGCTTTTGTAAATGGTCTTAAAGCATTTACTGTGCATAATGATGATGTTATGTTGATGCCAATATTGAAGTTCTCTTATTATAAGATTTTAACTGATAAAAAGATGGATATATTGAAGTTTTTGCACAACAATAAAGATTGTTGTTCTTCTTTAGAAGGATTAAGCAAGAAGTTGAAGATGTCTCTGCCTTTAGTCTCTTACCATATAAATGGTAATCTTAAATCTGAAGGATTAAAGAAGATGAGTCTGGTGACTGCTGATGAATGGAAAGGTAGGGTAAAGATCAATCTAACTCTATTAGGGAAGTTGTTGGTTAAAGGTTATGTTAAATAGAAATTGTATTACCTACGCCGTTTTCAATAAAGTTTTCTTTGTATTCTTGTTTGAATAATTTAATTGATTTTCTTTCTTAATGGATGGAAATAAAGCCATTTTTATTGAATATTCTTATCCAGCCATTCCTTGACCTGCTCTTCAGATACTGCTCCAATAAACTCATCAACAACTTTGCCGTTCTTGAACATTTTAACATTTGGTATGCTTCTTACCTCAAATTCCTCGGCTTTTTGTTTGTTTTTTTGCAAATCAACTTTTGCCAATATAAATTTTCCATTGTATTCTTTTGCGAGCTTTTCTAGAACCGGACCTAACATCATACAAGGTGCACACCATTCTGCCCAGAAGTCAACTGCTACCGGGATTGTCTTTGATTTTTCGATTACTTTTTCTTCGAAATCTGCATCGTTTACTTCTATTTCCATTTTGTTTCTCCTTGTTCAATTAATTCTTGAATTTTCTTTGTTTTTATTTCTGGTAGTTCTTTGTCCATTTTTATAGTTTACTGAAGTAGAATTATTCGGCACTTTCTGAAGCTTCTCCTTCTGCTTCGCATTCAGCTACTGCTCCTACTAATTCACCTTCTAAATCTGATTCTGAAGGTTCAGCATCTGGGTCTTGTTCTTCTGGATCATAATTTTCATCTGGTTCTATGTCATATTCTTCATCTTTGCGATCATCTTTTGCCCCTGTCTTTTCTGATTTAGCGCCATACTTTTCAATTATATCCTCAATATCTGTTCCTGGTTCTGCTGTTTCATTTTTGATATTTCCTTTATTTTGATAAACTAGTTCTATTCCTGTAACGAGTATTTCTAAATCTGGGTAATTTGTTTTTATGTATTCTATTAAATCTATTCCGGGTGTTCCATCTGGTCTTTGTGAACCAAAATCAATAGAAACGTATTGCCTTGTTCCTTTTTCTGAGTCATATATAACTAAAGTGTCTGCATTTGCAACATGGTCTGCTACAATGTATGTGTCACTATCTGTTTTTTTGGATATAATTCCAACTAATGTGTAATTAATTTGAGAATCATAGGTCATATCATTAACTCTATTTCGAAATGAAGTTAGAAAATTATCTTCAAAAGAAGGGTTTCTTATAGGATGGTAACTATCTAAACGAGAATCAAGTGTTGGTCCACCCCTGTTGTAATGGTTCATAATTTTGATTTAATGAGCATATGCAGGTGCTAATTTTTTTGGTTGGTATTTTTCTTGCAAATCTCTTACGACAGTACTTATATCAGAACCTGGAGCTGCTTCATTTTTTGTTCCAAACAGCCTAAGTAATGGCGAAAGCCTTAATCTTCTGCCTGTATAGAGATAATCTATATTGTTTCCTAATGCTTTTCTTGCGATTCTCCATCCAGGAAACCATGCTTTATTGATTCCCTCTAAAGGCAATGTTCTTTCTATTTTACCTTTATCTAAGTCATATACTGCTATCTCAGAGCCTTGCCTAACATGTTCTGGCACTCTTCCATATTGATCAAGTACAATTCCAGCATACATTTTATTTCACCTCAACTTAACGGTACAGCTTATAGTAGGCACTACTCCTTTAAAAATATGTCGGAGTTGTGAATTTTTAAGAATGATTAATGCACATGTTTGTTTATAAATATAATTACCATTTATTTATTTCTTTTTGGACATTATCATGCCATTTTTTTACGATTTCTGACATTCTTTCTTTTATTATCTTTTTATCTTTTATTGAATAAGTAAAGATATAACCTCCTTTTTCAAGGTTTTTCTGGGCTCTTAATACGAGCTCTTTTTCAGCCAGTCTTTTAACAGATTTTTGCACAGTTGTCCTGTCCAAGCTCATTTGTATTGAAATTTCATTTGTAGTTAGAGGCTTTTCTTTTTTCATAAGAAAAATAAAAATATCATAATCTGTTTTGTTAAGCTCAAAGGAGCATTTGATTAGGTTTTTTAGTTCAATTTCCATGCAGGCGAAGCTTATCATTTTAGATCTTAGGCCTTCTTATTAATGTTTCATGCATATTTAAAATTTTAACTTTTGGTTTTCTTTTTTCATAAATAGTTATTGTGTTTAGGCCTTTAAATTTTTCCTTTATTTTAGCTATTTCTTTTTTATTTAATGGTTTTACAGGGCAGGGCCTTAATGTCGTATTAATCTGTATTTCGTCTACATTCAGTTTTTTTGCCAGAGCTGCCATTTCAGAAGCATATCTTTTGTTTTCTTGGATAAACATGATTTGTAAGGCTAATTTTCCCTTGAATTGTTTTTTGAATGATTTAATACCATTGATTATTTTTCTGAGGGTTATATTTTTGTATGGCCTGTTTATTTTTTTGAATAATGTTTCATTTGGCGCATCAAGCTTAGCAACTACAATGTCTAATTTTTTAAGGTCTTTTTGAACATCTTTTTTATAGAGCAAGGAAGAGTTTGTTAATATTGCTATTGGCAAGTTTGTATTTTTTTTGATTATACTAATAATTTTCCCCAGGTTTTTAGCTAGTGTTGGCTCTGCTGTCCCTGATAAAGTGACTATATCTGCTTTTATGTTTTTTTTATTTTTTTGAAGTTCTTTTTCTATTATCTTTTCGTCTATGAAAACCTTTCTTTTATTGGTTTTATGCATTGTTTTTCCTAGTTGGCAATATATGCAGCCGAATGAGCAGGTATTCTGCCTTCTAGAAACAGGGTCTATGCCTAATGACCTTCCCAAGCGCCATGAGGGTACTGGACCATATAGGGGTTTCATTTTAATATCCCGATTAATTTACTGTGCTTTTTTTCTATTTTTAATGAATAATAGGGGGAACACAATATCACTTAAACAACAAGGTATTAAGACTGCAATGAAAAGGAATACAAATATTACAAAAGTTAAAGTTAATGATATTGTTCCCCCTAATGCCATAATAATATGGAATAATGATGCCCATGTGCTCAACAGAACATGGCCAGCATGGGGAAATTTGGTTGTAGGATTAAAATATGCTATTGCTATGCCTAAAAATGCTAAAGGATTAACCAACCACCATTTTTCAACAAATCCTAGATGGATGCCTTTATTTGGCAGATTCAACATAATTTCTCCAATATAAGGTATAATGGAATCGCTTATTGTTGCTATGCCAACTGATCCAATATAACCTATCAATATCAGAATAAAGATGTTTACTTTTTTAGCATAAATTTTGTACATTGATGCTGTAACAAGGGCACTTAAGATGACGTGCATTGGATGCAATACATAAAAAGTATTATATGCTAGGTTAGATGGAATTTTATAAAAAAGCAGCATAATGATAATACCTGTAATTGCCCCAAAAAGAGTAAAAGGTGAGTGGTTTTTTAATTCTTTGATTATATTTTTAAACATTTTATGTTCCATTTATTTTCATTTTTTTCTTCCTTGAATAATCTTCTACAGCTTTTCTAAAGGCTTCAATTGAAAGATTTGAGCAATGCATATGCTCAACAGGTAGGCCGCCTAAAGCATCAGATATGTCTTTTTCATTCACTTTCAATGCTTCTGTTATTACCTTTCCTTTTATTAGGTCAATAAAAACATCTGTTGTTGATATTGCTCCAGGGCAACCAAAAACCTTGAACTTAGCATCAATAACTTTATCGCCGTTGAATTTAACAAACATTTCAATCACATCTGAGCACTCTGGGTCACCCAACTTCCCTTTACTGTTATAATCTTTCAATTCTCCAGCGTTTTTCGGATTTCTGAATCTCTTCAATACTTCTTCTGTAAACACTTTTGTTCACATCATTGATTTTTCATGACCGCAGCTTTTTGTTTGGTCTTCCAGCTTGCCTATGTTTTCAATAACTTCTTTTACAGTATTGTAATCTCCTGTTTTTAAAGATAAACCTTTTTGAGCTATAATATTTATGGCTCTCCCACCTATACCTTTTGCAAAGATTGTAGTTGGATTAACTGCTTCTTCAATTTGGTCTATTGGAGATTTTGTGGGGTCAGTATGGTCAAGGTCATTTTCAATTATCTTTAATTCTTTCTTTTCAATATCATACACTCCAAAAAAAGGCGCATGGCCAAAATGGGTGCTAATTTCTGAATCTTCCCCGTTATTATCAAGCAATGGAAAGAATATTCTCTCTTCTTTGCTTTCTTTTTTTTCCATGCCTGAATGCGGCTCTGTAATTTCAATTATCTCTTCTAGCTTATTACTCATAAAATCGTTGATTGCATCTTTTGCAACACCTGAAGAATGATATGCTTTTATGCCTAATTGCTTTAAAATAGAGGTAGCATTAGGTCCTAATCTTCCTGTTATTACAGCTTGCACTTTTAGGCTACCTAACTGCTGAGCTGCCTTAATCCCTGCACCATGACCTTGAACTGCCCCTTGGTTTTCTATAGCTTCAACTTTTTTTATGTCTTCAGTATCTACAATAAAAAAATATTTGCATCTTCCAAATCTTTGGTCTATTTTGCTTTCAATACCGTCTCCATCTGAACTTATAGCTATTTTCATTTTTATTTGCCTCCTAATTTTATATACTATTAAGTTTCTCTATAACCTCTTTTGTTAATTTTACTATATTTGGATTTTTAACTTCTTTGTGCTCTCCGTTTTCTGTATAGAAAAACTTTTCAGTTGGCTTTGAATCTGCAACTGCCCTTACACAGGTTAATTCTCCGTCTTCCTTAAATCCGTACTTTAACCAATATTCTTCTTTCATTTTTATTTACCTCCATATATATTAGATTTACATATAATTTGTTTTTGCTTATTTCCCAATTATTTTAATTGCTTTTACAGGGCAAATTTCTTCTGCTTCTTTGTTGCAGCCAATATCATCCAATTCTATTTTTTTAGGGTTGGCTTTTCCATCTTTTAGCTTCCAGTTGTCACATTGGGTGCATGCACCGCAGCCTATGCATTTTTCTTTGTCAAATTTTATTTTGTATGGCATTTTTATTCATCCTCCTTATATTTTTATTACCTTCCCTGCATAAAGCCTATCACCATCAAAAGAACTAAGAATTTTCTTAATTGCTTTCTCTCCTGTACAATGGCCTGGATAAATTTTAATTATACCCAATTTCTTAAGCTCTTTTATTGTAGCATCTATCTCTTCACCAGAATAATTTAGCATATGAAATCCGCCAATTACAATAATTTTTTCCAGATTAAACAGCTTTTTTGCATATTTCACGATATTCACAATGCCTGAATGAGAGCAACCAGAAATTATTATTAGCGTATTCTTTTCAATTATAGCTACACCACTATCATCCAAAAGGAAATCCCTACTCTTAATACTATTTTTTATATAATGGCCCAAAGAAGCCCTTCTTTCTCCAGGTATCTGACCAAGAAAATGTATATTTTTTGTCAATTTGGTGGGCTTTTCTTTTAGCAAGATAATCCAATCAGGTTTATATTTAGGAAAACCAATATACCTAATCCCATCATATTTGGGATAAAAACAATGTGGGTGCGCAATTATTTTAACTTTCTTATTTAATTGAAGGTGTGTTAATCCTCCAGTGTGGTCGTAGTGGCCATGACTAAGTATAAGATAATCAATTTTATCTAGGCCTATGCCAAGCTTATCAGCATTTTTTAAGAATAAATCACTCTGACCAGTATCAAAAAGGAATTTTTTATTATCTTTTTCAAAATATACAGACAGCCCATGCTCTACATCAAAATTTTCATCTTCCTTTTTGTCTTCAGTTAGTATGTAAAGTTTCATTTTCTTATTTATTTTTTTTATCTTTTTCACAAATAAAAGTTGTCATTAATTTCCTGTCGAATCTTTTTACCTTACAATATTTATTTAATACTCCCTCTAACTCACTTAAATCAATAGCCATGTCTTTATGATTACTTTCCGGATGAATGTATTCATCAAAAGCTTTTACCCCTAGTCCATTTAATTCTGTGACGGCAATATTGTTTTTTGCAACCCTGATCATTTCCATGATTATCTTTTCATAATCGTTCTTGTTATGGTGCAAAGCATTAAACGATATAACAGCATCAAAACTATTATCCTTGAATGAAATATTAAGGGCATTATTCAATTTAAACTTAATTTTATCCAAAACACCCTCTTTTTTTGCATTCTCTTTTGCAATCTTGATTTTCTCTTTTGAAATATCTATTGTTGTAACATTACAATTAAAGTTTTTAGCTGCTAGAATGGCCAGATAACCTTTTCCTGCACCAATATCCAAAATGTTTTTATTTTTAATATTAGCAATACGAAGAGCCTCTATCCTATCTTTGACTGGATCATAGTAATCGTATTTTTGAATCAAGTCTTTTACATATTCTTCTATATTTTTATTTGTCATTTTCTTATTTATTTTTTTCACAAAAAGATATTATTTTGCTTATAATTTTTTCAAATGATTGGGAGCTTCTTGAATTATTTTTTATGAAAGGCTCTCCTTTATCCCCAGATTCTGTTATCTCTTTATCTAATTCCAAGCTTCCTAAAAAATCAATTTCTTTAGAGTCTGCAAGTTCTTTTACACCCCCCCTCCCAAAAACATCGCCAGCCATATTTTCTATTAAGCCAACAATTGGAACATTCACCTTTCTAGAAAAATCAATTGATTTTACTACATCTATTAAAGCTACCTGCTGTGGTGTTGATACAATAATAGAACCAGTTATATCTTTCAAAAGCTGTGAAATGCTAATTGCTTCGTCTCCTGTGCCTGGAGGGAAATCTATAACTAAGTAATCTAATTCCCCCCATTCGACATCCTCAATAAACTGCCTTATTATATTATGTTTCATAGGGCCTCTCCAGATTACTGCATCTTTTTTGTTTAATAAAAAAGCCATTGACATTACTTTAAGATTATCTTTTACTTCCATGGGGATTATCTTATTGTCTTTGCTTGAGAGTTTTTTACCTTCTAGATTAAGCATTTTAGGCACATTAGGGCCGTGAATATCTACGTCGAGCAATCCAACCTTAAATCCTTTTTTTGATAAACTATAAGCTAGGTTTACAGCTATTGTTGTTTTTCCTACTCCTCCTTTTCCACTCATTACTAAGAGCTTGTGTTTTATATTATTCATTCTTTACAACTCCAACAAACTTCTCTACAATAATACCTTGGAATATTGAGATTACAACCATAACAATTGTAAGAACTATTGTATAAGTTAAGCCAAAATAAAATATTAATAAAGGCAATAATGGGAGTTTTATTGCCCTGTTATAGAGAAATGCTGCTATAAAAGCAGTTCTCATCCCCTTTTTCTGCAATTCATTAAGCAGGGGGTACCACATATAAATAGCACCTGTTGAGATTATTCCACCAATAATTGAAATGAGCCACCCTTTTGAGCCTGCATTTTTTCCAAGATATTGCACTAATTTTTTTGGTTTTACAAAATAATTTGTTAATGCCATTAAAACAAAAACTAGAATGAAAATAGGCACTATTTTCTTTAATATTGAAAGAAAAAAGATAAAACTTGAAATAGTCATATTTGTATTTATTGAACCTAAAATAATATATGCTATAATAACAACTAATAAAAACAACCAGCTAGTATAATTTTTCTTATTTTTTTCTTGATTCATAAAGCATCCAGTATAACTATGGTGATAATAGCAACTATTATTGCAAATATAAATGCTGTGATGTTCCTTATAATTGCAAATTTCTTTCCAAGCATCATTACTTCCGCAGGAAGCTGGACTAAACCTACTGTAACCCATGCTACTAAAAATGCTGTTACTGCCAACAGGCTTATGCCCTGCTTAAGCAATTCACCACTAATTATGTAGCTAGTAATGGGGCTTCCAGCTAATACACTGCCAATAGCGCTTCCAATAAAGGAATCAAAAAAAGGATTGCCTCTAAAAAGAGAGGCATATACTGTCTCGGGTTATACTGTCTCGGGTATAACTACATGAGCTAAGCTAATAAGCAAAATTATCCCAAGCAGTATAGGCAAGCTTTGATACATAGCTCTAGCTGATTTAACTAAAGCTTTCTTTAACTCTTCTTTTGGCATAAGCTGTTCACTTTTGTTTTTTTAGTTCATTCAATCTTTTCTTAACTGTTTCTAATTCCTGTTTCAATGAATTTTCTTCTACTTCAATCGCTTTTACTTCATTTTCTAGATACTGTTTTTCCTGCTCTTTTGTTGGCTGCTGTGCTGGGTAAACCGGCACAACATTGTCAACTGGTGCTACCTGAGCAAAAGCCATTCTTCTCCATCCAAAGCCTCTTCCAACTCCTAGACCTCTTCCAAAGCCTCTGCCTCTTCCTAATCCCATACCCATTCTGGGCAAGGGATTTGCATAACCTGGTGCAGAATTGCCTGCACAATAACCTGCTGCTCTCCCTGTCATTGGTCCCTGCCCTGCAGGACCTGTTCCGTCTCCTCTTGGCATTTTTATCTACCTCCTTCCTTTTGTAAAGGAATATTACTTATTATATTTTGGAAAATTTTTACTTTTGACTTATCATAAACAATAATTGGCGTTAAATTAACCAAAGCATTAACAAAATTTTTGTTGTAAGGGATCTTTTCCAGAATTTTTATGTTTTGTTTACTTGCAAACTCTTCTATTTTTTTGGTGAATTCTTTATTAATATCATATCTGTTTATAACAATTCCAACTGGAATTCTAAAATGTTTTACCATCTCTAAAGCTCTTTGCAAATCACTTAAAGCAGATGGTGTTGGTTCTGTAACTGCAATTATATAATCAGAGCCTGTTACTGAAGCTATAACTGGACAGCCAATACCTGCTGCTGCATCTACTAACATAATTTCTGCGTTTTCTTTTTTGCCAATTTCTGCTGCTTTTGTCTTTACATAACTTACAACCTTTCCAGAGCCGGATTCACCTATTTTTAATTGGCCTGAAACAATATTAAAACCATATTTTGTTTTTGCATAACCAATTTCTGCATTTTCTACCTTGATCAATTTGATTGCATTATTAGGGCATACTATTTGACAAACCCCACAACCTTCGCAGAGCATAGTATTGATTATTGGTTTATTATTTTTCCATTCAATAGCATTGAAATAGCAATTGTTAAAACATTTTTTACAGCTGCTGCATTTTTTATAGTCAATAACTGCTTTTTCACTTGTTTGTATTTTTTCTGAGCTTTGAAATTTAGTCACGCCTAAGACTAAAGCTAGGTTAGGGGCATCTACGTCACAATCTGCCACAATTATATTTTTTTCTACAGACAATAAAACAGCAAGTGATGCTGTTATTGAAGATTTTCCAACTCCGCCTTTTCCTGATAGTATTGTTATCTTCTTCATTTTGGTTCCTTCATATTTAGCTTGTTTATATCTAATTTTTTTATTTTGAATAAATGGCTAACGCAATTGCAGTCTGAACATCCAAATCCCTTTATAGGCTCCTCAAATGACAATAAAAAAGAACAAGCGAGCTTGCATTCTTGTTTTTTTCCAGCTTTTTTATAGAGATATTTTTTAAGTTTTACATTTTTATCAGCCAATAAATAATCTATATGCCAGTGTTTTTTCTTGTTTTTACTAAAATGCCTTTCGACTCTTTTTTCTATGTTGTTTTGGGCAGAGCCAACATAGATATAATCTCCTTTTTTAAACTCTATTCTGCCTAATGAGCCTATCTTTAATTCTATGTTCTTTTTTACATCTATTATTAAGCAGTAGATTCCCTTCATTTTTTGATCTCTTCAATAATTTTTGATATATTTTTATTTTGCATCGGTTTTCCTTCCGAGTATAATTCAATAAACCGTTTAGAATATGGAATTTCTGCAATAATTTTTGCTTTGTATTTTTTGACTAGGTTTCTTATCAGATTCTTATCTCCAATATCTGACCTATTAACTACTATTTTTGATTCTTTTTTCAAAATTTTTAATAATTTTAATATTAAATCTAGATCGTGCTCCCCTAAGGGTGTTGGTTCTGTTACTGCTATTACTACTTCACAATCTGATAAAGCTTCTAAGACATTACAGTGGGTTCCTGCTGCGGTGTCTGTTATTACATAATCATAGTCTTTTTCCTTATTTTTTGCGTATTCTTTTTCCTTACCAACTACGAATGCACTGCCAAAATATCTGGGTTTTATCTGAGCCGATATTAAATCAATGTTTTTATAACTGCCTTCAAATATTTCTCCAACTATCTTTTCTGATTTTTTAATTGCATTATTAGGGCAGGCTATAATACAAGCATGGCATCCATTACAGATTGATTCTATAAAAATAGGAAAATTACCCTTTACAGCTGCAACGGCATTGTATTTGCATACTTCCCCACATTTACCACATTTTTTGCATTTGCTAAAATCAAATTTTGGAATTACTTGTTTTATATCTTTGACCTTATTTCTTTTAATAGCTAAAATAAGGTGGTCGTTGGGGCAATCGACATCAGCGTCCACTAGCAGAACTGTATTATTCTTAGCCAGTTCAAAAGCTAAAGCTGTAGCTACTGTTGACTTCCCAGTTCCACCTTTGCCACCAGTAATTCCAATTTTCATGCTTGTATGTCTCCACGCACCATCATTGAGCCGCATTTTGGGCATTTTTGCTTTACGCAAGGCGTTCCTCTTGAATGGGGTAATTCCTTACCACACTTTGGGCATTTGCATACAGATGGACCTCCAAATCCTATTCCTGCGCCCATGCCCATCCCTCTACCTGCACCTGTTCCTGCACCTTGTCCTGATGCTCTTCCAGCTGCCCTTCCCATTCCCCTCCCTGTTATTGGACCTTGACCTGTTGGTCCTGTTCCGTCTCCTCCTGGCATTGTATATACACCTCCATGTATTCTTATTGCCTTACCATTAACTAAGGCTTCGGCTATTTTCTTCCTAGCTTCTTCTAGGATTCTATGAAAAGTAGGTTGTGAAACATTCATTTTTTTGGCTGCTTCTATTTGCTCTTTATTTTCATGATCATGAAGCCTTATTGCTTCTAATTCTTCAACATTCAAATCGACAATACTCAAATCACTTACAGGTATTCCTCTTGGTTTGAAATAGTCTACATTTGGTCCAAACCTTACCCTACGCATATGTCTTGGTCTTGGCATTTTACATCATTTCCTATTATGAATATATATTCATAACTAGTATATAAATGTTTCTCTTGTTTTCAAAAAATTGGAGAATTCTAAAATTTCAAGCGAGTATGCCCAGTTTTACTTTAATCATATCCTATATAAATTGTGTTGAAGCAGTAGTTTTACCATAATCCCTGAGCAACCAGAGCAGCAGAAATCCACCAAAGAATTGTACTAATAATCCGGGGTAGCCAATAATAAAATCCTGAACTGCTTTGATTAAGCTTGAAGTATAAATCCACTCAAATACCAGACCAACTGCTTGATAGCCTATGATTATTATAGCCAAATTCTGAAATGATAGTTTCTTTGTTTTGTATGCAATATAAGAAGCAAAAGCTGCCATCGCTGTGCCTTTTACAAGTATTGTTGCTAACATTGGCAAAGGGGGCATTCCAGTTAAAAAATGATTTGCTAATGGGGATAGTATTGCAGTGAATAAACCAACTCTCCAGCCAAATTTATAGGCTCCTATCAGGACAAAAAAGTATATGGGCAGAAACATCGGCCCGCCTAACGGGAACTTGTGCACAAGCCATGGAAAAAATAAGTTTCCGCTGACAAAAAGCAGTGTAAAGACATAGCATCTCCAATTCATGAATTCAAGATTTAACTGGTAGATATTTTTTGATTTGAATATATACATGATATCACTCTCTAAATATTTTTTTAGCTGCAATATAAACTTTTCGAAAATTTTTGAATTTTCTAAACGGTTTAGAAAATAAAGTTTTCTAAAACTTTATGATTTTTTAGTTTAAATCAAAAAATCAAAGTATTAAATTAAGCAATCCGCCAACAATTAAAGTAGAGACTATCATTATCAAAGATGATTTTATGGTGTCTTTTAATCCAAGCTCTTTGAATATTATGACAAATGTTGCAATACAAGGGAAGTACATTGTTAATACAACACTAGCTATTATTAGCTGCTTTAGTGTTAAGCCTAATGGCAGCAACATTCCAACAGCAACATCTTTTCTTAAGAATCCTACTAACAATGAGGCTACAGCTTCTTTTGGCAAGCCAAAAATTCCAGAAACAATAGGTGCGGCTATTTCTCCTGCAATATCTATTACTCCAAAAATATAGAGTATATTAACGATTATAACGCCCAATAACATATATGGGATAGCTTCTTTCATAAATCCTTTCATTCGCCACCATAATTTTTTTGTAAGGATTCTTATTTTAGGCATCCTATAAGGTGTTATTTCAATAAATGTTTCGGGTATTTCCCCTTTTATGAACTTATTTAGAATTATCCCTAATATGATCCATACTATTGCTAATGTTAAAAATACAATTCCCAACCCTTTAATACCGTACTTCCCTAGTAACCCATAAAGCATTGCAGTCTGTGCCATGCATGGTATTGCAATAGACAATAATGTTATAACAATAAACCTTTGCCTTTTACTCTCTAAAATTCTTGTTCCTAAGACTCCAGGAACATTACAACCCGCTCCTAACATCATGGGTATTATGGCTAAGCCATGCAACCCTATTTTGTGCATTATTGTATCAACTAATGTGCTTAACCTAGGTAGATATCCTGAATCTTCCAATATGCTTAACATTAAATAAAAAGCCAATACATAAGGCAGCACCATTGCTATTGGCACAAATAATCCGGTAGTAAGCAAGCCCATGGACTGCAAAAAATCTATTTTTCCATCTATCAGCTGCCCTATTAAGATATTGTGCAGGAATCCATTTCCTAGAATACTGCTTAACTTTTGCATCAATGGCAAGTATAGGCCAAATAATGGATCAAATACATAGGTAATCAAGCCTTCGCCTATAAAGCGTATTATGTAAAAAACAGAGAGCATTACAATTACAGCAATAGGTATTCCTGTTAATGGGTTGATGGTAAGGTCCTCTAACCTTTGCAAGAAAGTATGGCGCTTAGGTGTTATTTTTTGTGTTTGTTTTATTATCTTCCCTATTTTTGCCCATCTTTCATTGTCAGTGTTTTTTAGTGAGTGTTTTTTTGCATTTTTTATATTTTTTACCAGAGCCTTAACACCTTCTGCTGTTATGGCAACAGTTGGGATTACTGGTATATCAAGCAATTTTTCCAATTTTTTTACATCTACTTCTATTCCACAATGTTTTGTTTCGTTCCAGAAATTTAAGGCTACTATTACAGGTATATTTTTTTCTAATAATTGAAGAGTAAGGTATAAATTGCGCTCTAAGTTTGTAACATCAACAACATTAACTACAATCTCCCCTTCCTTTATCATATCTATTGCAACTTCTTCAGCTTTTGATGCTGCTTCTAATGAATATGTTCCGGGCACATCTATTACTTCTGCTTTTTCCCTGCCCAGCTTCATAACTCCTTTCTTGTATTCGACTGTTGTTCCTGAGTAATTTGATATTACAACATCTACCCCTGTTAATCTTGAGAATAATGCGCTCTTTCCAACATTTGGGTTTCCTACCAGCAGAATCTTCATTTTTCTTCGACAAATATCTTTTTTGCCATTCCCCTTCCAATTGCGCATTGCCTGCTGTCAATCTCTATTATTACTGGCCCTCTTAAAGGCTGTGATGTAATCTTTTTTATTGTTTTTCCAGTTCTTATATTCATGTAGCACAACCTATTTTGAAGACCATGACCTGCACTAACCCCCATTATTACAGCTTCTTTTCCTTTTGGCAATTGTTCTAGTGTTATCATTCTTCTTCAATGGGGTATGGTTTTTCCAGCCGGTGATTGTTTAGGATGATTAAGGAAATCATCTAATTTGTTTATTGAGCTTTCTGAGAAGGCATGCTCTAATCTATGGGCTTCTTGGTGGACCTTGGACAGGTCATGTTTCAAGATCTGCTTAAGGAATACCTCAATTACCCTATGGTTATGCATTACCCTTCTAGCTTCTGTTAAACCTTTTTTTGTTAAAAATATATTGGAGTAGGGGTTTGCTTTTATGAGCCCTTTCTTTACAAGCTTTTTTATCATTTCTGAGACGCTTGGCTTTGAGATTTTAAGCTCTTTAGCTATATCAATAGACCTTATTCCTTTGGTTTTATCTTTTTCATAGAGAAAATATGCTGTTCTTAGGTAGTCTTCTGTTGATTTTTGCTTCATTAAAAGTTAGGTTTGCCTAACTTATATATAAAGGTTTGGTTTTTATTTTTTAATAAAAAGCACTCCATACCATAAGATATTCCTTGTTTTTCCGTATAATTTCATGAATGGATCTAGGAAATTAACCATATTTTTAGAGTCTCTTACCATGACAAGAAAAAAACAATTATAATAATCTCGCCATTAGTTAAAGGATATGTTAAGTGACGGATTTAACCATATTGTTTATTCCCTTTTTGTTTAACAGGAATTTTTCGTATTCCTTAAAATTATGGAAAGCTCTTAGAAAAATCAATCTTTTATTTTTGTCTATTGCGTAAACAAAATGGATTTTGCCTTTTTTTGCCCTGAAAATGGCGTTTCCTTCAATATGCTCTTCAAATTTATGTAATTCTATGAAATTTGCGTGCTTGCAATTAAGGATATCTTTAACTACATCTTTGTAATCCGGAATGTCCTTTTTGAAATGATGGGTGATTACAACTTCTTTTATTGAGGGTCTTATCTCAGAGAAATGATTATGGCAGTTTAAGCATCTTTGTGTCTTTTGTAAACAGGGGTTTTCCATTTTTGTTATAAAACGAGATTGAAGACGTAGCCAATAATAATTATGGACAATCCAACAATACCAAAGAAGATAGCTATGAGTTTTAATTTCATAACTCTTTTCAAGATAATTGCCTCTGGTAAACTTAAGGCTGCTGTTGCCATCATGAATGATAATGCTGTTCCTAGAGGAACCCCTTTTTCAAATAAAACAACTGCTATGGGGATTATTGCTGCGCAGTTTGCGTAAAGTGGTATTCCTATCAAAACTGCTAATGGAACTGCAAAGATTCCTGTGCTTGTGATTACTTTTTCCACTAATTCAGCTGGTATAAAGCCATGGGCTATTGCGCCGACAGCTACACCTATTAAGATGTATAGCCATATCATTTGAAATACCCTTTTTGATTCGCTTAATCCAAAATTTATTCTTTGTGTTAGGGTTAATTTCTTTTCTTTTTTATTTTCAAGTTCACATTTGCATTTGGTTTGACATTTTGGGCAAAAACCTTTTTTTAGGTATTTCTCTAATTTTAATTCGCCTAGAACTAGTCCTGATAGGAATCCGATTAATATTCCTGCTGCGATATACATCAAGGTTATCTTCCATCCGAATATGCCTAACATTATCACTGCTACATATTCATTTACTAACGGAGAGGTTATAAGGAAAGAGAAAGTTACGCCTAGAGGGATTCCTGCTTCTATAAAGCTGATGAAGAAGGGAATTGAAGAGCATGAACAGAAAGGAGTTATTGCACCAAAGATTGAGGCTAATAGATTTCCCAATCCAAGTTTTTTTCCAGAAAGCCATTTTCTTATCTTTTCTTCTGAAACATAGCTTCTTAAGAATCCAATTATTGTTATCATGATGGATAATAGCAAGAATATTTTGATTGTGTCGTAAATGAAGAAATTTATGCTTTCTGCTAATCTTGTTTCTGGAACCAGCTTTAGAAGGTTGTATACTATAAAATCTGTTAGTTTTTGTATCATACTATACTATCAACTATAAGTGATATTTATTTGTTTTCCTTTTAAAGAAAAAAGAGGCAAAGGTTGTCTAAGGGGTTAAACGAGGTTGCCTTTGCCTTGAAAAGAGGTGTTTTTTAAGGGGATTTACTGGCTCTGGATACGAGGAAGGGGGACCAGAGCCAGCAAGAATTTATACTCAAAGTTCTTTGCTTTTCGTAATAAGCAAACATACTTTGTATGTTTGCTATACTATGAACGTTATCTTTGAAAGATTATCTTTCCGCAAGGAAAGACTAATCTGGAAAAAACCACTCATCTCTGATGAGGGGTTTTGACATCCCTATAGGAGATATTATAGTGGGGCCTTTATTAATACATTATGAAAGGCTGATAAAGAACAAAAATCCACAAAGTTTATAAATGGTAAATCGGTGTTTATACTTATGGCATATGTAGTCGGGCCTTCGTGGTTCTATGGAATTGATTATGTATTTGATTTAGTGTCTGTTATTGTTGGATTACTGATAAGTTTTTTTGCTTACAGGACTTATAGGTATACATCACAAAAGAAGTATTTTTATTTTGCAGGTTCTTTATTTTTAGTTGCTTTGGCATTCATTGCAAAGATACTTGCTACAATACCTATATACTCGAAGGAACTAAAGGTTGAGACTGTTGGCTTAGTTACAGTAACTTCTCAGGTAATTACAAAGGTTGCGTGGATCAATCAGTTTGGCATATCTATAGCCAGGTTAGTTATGTTATTTGCTTTTTTGATATTGTTGCTTGTTTCTTTAAAGATAAAAGATAAGAAGGTAATTGCCCTGTTGGTTTATTTTTTGATTATATCTACAACATTAGTAAGCTCATCATATATAATTTTCCACACTACTTTATTGCTTATGTTAGGCATCTTGTTTTTGAATTATAGAAGGAATTATCTGAAGGTTAAAAGCGCGAATGCGGGAATGGTAATGTATTCTTTTCTTTTAATTGTTGTAAGCCAGGTATTTTTTATTTTTGAATGGGGAGTTAAATATTTTTATGTAATAGGTGAAAGCATCCAATTAATAGGTTATTTGATATTGTTGTTTGCTATGGTTAAACTATTGGTAAAAAAATGAGTATAAGAAGGACCAAGATTGAAATTATAAATGATATCTTGGGCGCAATACAAAAAAAAGGGGGAAAGATTAAGCCGACTCATCTACTTTACAAATCAAACCTTTCTTATAAAAAAATGTTAGAATATGTTAAAGAACTAATGAATAAAGGCATGGTCGGTGAGACTGAAGCTAATGGCAAAAAGATGTATACAATAACAGATAAAGGAATTCAGTATGTCCAAGAGTTTAAGAAGATTAAGGAGTTTAGTGATTCGTTTGGGTTGTAAGGGTTAAACTAAAAAATAATAAAACAATTTCTAAATTATAATTCTTAAGATTTTCTCTTTTTTAATGCTAATTTTCGAAAGGTTTATATAACCAATATAAGTTATTATGCTTATAAATGCTGACTAAAAAAGAGATAGTGGTTTTAGAGTTAAATAAAAAGGGATTTACCCAGCTGGAGATAGCTAAAAAACTCAATATTTCTCAACCTGCAGTTTCTTCTTTTTATAATAATGCATTAAAGAAAATCAAAGATGCAGAAGAAGTTCTGAAAAAAAAGAAGGAGTTAGGGTTAAAAGATTTGAAATGACACCAACCAGCAAGAAAGAGGACCGAGAATGGATCTTGCGTAGCTTGAGGGATGTTAAGAGAAGCAAGAAGAAGATTGAGGAAGAGTTGAGAGTAGCTAAAGCTGGGCTTGCTAAGGGTTTGATAAGTGGGAATGAGTATGAGCTATTGATTAATAAGAAGGTTGATGGAAAAAGCAGATTAGAATGGTTAGAGTACTGTGATGATTATATTTATAGGAATAAGGGTGTTTATGGGGGGCATTTATTAAAAGTGGGGGTTCCTGTTATTGTTAGCGCTTTATTGCTGTTCGGGTTGTTTAGTGTTCTGCTTGAGCCAAGTTATATTGGCTTTGTTAGTGTTAAGGAAAACCATAATTATACTGAGGTTATTGGATTAGAGGTTAATTCCAGCTATAACTATAGCTGGGTTATTGGGAATTATGGAGAGTTAGTATCTGTTAAGCTGAATGGAAAGGTTGATAATAATGGTTTAGTACATGTCTATTTGGTTAGCGGAAATGATAGTTATTTGGTATTTGATTCTTTCAGTTTAAAAGAAGAAATGGGCATTCCTTTGGTTACTGGATTGGTTGTTAGTAATGGAAGTGAAGAGAGTATTGAAGAAGTTGTTAATGATTATGCAGACAGGAGTATAGCAATTGGTGTGTCTGGCGGAGGCACTAAGTTAGTTGATGAGATACTTGAATTTAGAGTTATTGGTGGGTTTGATTGGAATGTTAGCTATGATAAGGTATGTACTAGGTGGGAGGTTAATAACAAAATAGTTGAGTGTTATGGCTCAGTAGATTGTTGTGCTTTCTTAGAGATGGATAGTTCAGGAGAGTGGGATTCTGAATTTTATTTGAATTATGGAAGATATAATAGCAGTTGGGAGAATGAGATTTCAGTTCAGGTTGTTTATTATGATGTTGATTTAAGTGTTCCTAAATCTGATATTGTTTATTCTGATGTTGGTGAGCTAGAGGCTGACTTCTATGATGAGTTTATTTCATTTGAAG
>Ga0268276_1001523_pt1 | contig 22404 bp, 18 predicted proteins | sample saktaG_4_FD_190145 | JGI IMG/M metagenome (GOLD analysis project Ga0268276, IMG submission 190145) | Saline water microbial communities from Sakinaw Lake, British Columbia, Canada - sak_2010_1_5_45m | ecosystem: Environmental > Aquatic > Non-marine Saline and Alkaline > Saline ... | reverse complement strand
CGAGGTTCTCGTGGTGTCTCGCCTGCTCTCCCTCCGCCCGCTTGCGGACGCTGATGTCCCGGGCGATCCCCAGGGTGATCGCCTTGCCCCTGACCTTGGCCGGATAAGTGCTGATCTCCACGGGAACGAGCGTCCCGTCCTTTCGCTTCAAGATCAATTCGTCAGGGCCGCTCGGCTTCCCGGCCAGGTTCTTGGCCAGCAGGACGGCGGCTTTGGGGATCTGATCGGTGGGCAGGAGCCCGACGGTCAGAAAATTCCTGCCGATGAGCTCTTGCCTCGGGTAGCCGGTCAGTGTCTCCGTCATCTTGTTGCCGTCGATGAAGTTCCCTCTGAGGTCGTTGAGATAGATGCCGTCGGGCGCGCTTTCGAAGATGACCTTGAAGATCTCGTTCGAACTCTTAAGGTCCTCCTCGGTCTGATGGCGCTCCGTGGTGTCCATGAACTGCATGATGGTTTCCGGGTTCCCGTTCGGGTCCCGGACGAGCTCCGCCGTGCATTCGACGAGTCTCCCCTCCCCGCCTTTCCGGACGAAGGTGAACTCATAGTTCGAGGGGGCATAACCTCCGACCAGCCGGCACTTATGATAATACTTCACCAAGGGGAGACTCTTGCCGGCGACAAATTGAAGGAAACCGAGGCCGACGACCTGGTCCCGAGGATGGCCCGAGAGCAGGGCGGCCGCTTCGTTCGCGTAGGTGATCCGGAGTTCGGAGTCCAGGATCATGACGGCCAGGAGAGAGTTCCCGGCGATCGAGAGGAACCGCTCCTGGCTTTGCCCCGATGGCTCGAGGTGGGCCTTCAGATCGACCGTTTCGTTGCGCATAATGATGTTGTCAGCCCTATAGGATTGCCTTTCAGGTTATCATCGTGAAGCCGGCGGCTAATCAGGTCCATCGCCTCTCGAGAGGGAACGGGGGGTGGTATTGCCGGGCTTCCGGGGTGAATTCACCGGGAAGATGACTTCTCCCTCCCCCTGAGTGAGGATACGATCGGACCGAATCCCCCCCCTCAAATCGCTCATAGCGGCTATTGGCGTCTCCTGTCCTCTCCCCCATGATGGATGCGTAGGAACGATCATGGACAAGAGCTGCCGATGACCCAGGAAGAAACCGTCCAAATGGTCCGGGCCGAAATGGAGGCCGGGGGACGATCCGGATCGGACGACCTCCTCAAAATTCTTTTCGAGGACGCCCCCGACGCTTATTATATGTGCGACACCAGGGGGAAGTTGCTCAACGGCAACAAGGCCGCGGAAACCCTTATCGGCTATCGGAGAGATGAGCTCATCGGAAAGAGCTTTATGGAGTTGGATCTGCTTCCCGGGGGCCAGATCGCCAAAGCCTTGAAGCTCCTCGCCTTGAACGTCATGAAAAGGCCGACAGGCCCGGACGAACTCACGTTGCGAAGAAAGGACGGAAGCCTCGTCGTCGCCGAAATAAGGACCCGTCCCGTCAGCATCAAGGGGAAAACTGTCGTCCTGGGGATCGCCCGGGACATCACGGAGCGCAAGAAGTCCCGGTTGCTGCTCGAAGAGAATATTGAAAAGCTCGTCAAATCGAGGGAAGCCATCATCCAGGCCATCACCGCCATCATCGAAATGCGCGACTCCTCCACGTCGGGCCATCAAAGGAGGGTCGCCGCCTTGGCCCAGGCCATGGCCGTCGAAATGGAGCTCGCGCCGGACCAGGTCGAAACGATCCGGGTCGCCAGCCTCATCCACGACTTGGGGAAGATCTCCGTTCCCGCCGAGATCCTTTGCAAGCCGGGCCGTCTGGACGAGGCGGAGATCAGCCTGATCCGGGAACATCCGGCCATCGGCTACAATCTCCTCAAGTCCATCGACATGATGGGGAAGGTCGCGGAGATCATCTACCAGCACCATGAGCGGATGGACGGCTCCGGCTATCCTCGGGGCCTGCGCGGCGAGGAGATCCTCCCCGAAACGAGGGTCCTGAGCGTCGCCGAAGTCGTGGAAGCCATGCTTTCTCATCGTCCCTACCGCCAGGCCTTGCCCCTCAGGGAAGCCCTGAAAGAGATCGCCCGGCAAAAAGGGCGCCTTTATGACGCCCCGGCGGTCGCGGCCTGCATCGCCCTTTTCGATAAAAAAAAGTTTACGCTGGGAAGCTGAAGCGCTTCTCCCGGAACAGTTTCAAGCACGCCGCCGCGACGTCCGCGTCGTAGAGGATGCCCCGGCCCTTCTCGATCTCCGCCAGGGCCAGCTTGGGCCCGAGCGCCGGCCGATAGGGACGATGGGAAACCATGGCCTCCATCGTGTCCGCCACGCAGAGGATCCGGGCCTCCATGAGGATCTCGTCCCCCTTGAGCCCGCGCGGATAGCCGGAGCCGTCCATCCGCTCATGATGCTGGCGGACGATCTCTGCCAGGGGCCAGGGGAACGCCACGTCTTTCAGGATCTCGTACCCTCTTTGGGCGTGTGTTTTCACCAACGCGTATTCGCCGAGGGTCAGCTTGGTAGGCTTGCTCAGTATCTCCGCGGGAATGGAGATCTTGCCGACATCGTGGACGAGTCCGGCCATGTGGAGGCCCTCGACCCTAAAGGGGGGCAACCCCATCTCCCGGGCGATCGCTTCGGCCAGCAATGTCGTTCTCTGCTGATGCCCCGCCGTGTAGGGGTCCCTGGCCTCGACCGTCAGGCCCAGGACTCGGATCGTCGATGACATCGCCGTGTTCAGCCGCTGGAGGGTCTCTTGCGCCTGCCTCTCCGCTTCTTTGCGGGCGGTGATATCGAGGTATAAGGCCTGAAAATGCTTGCCGCCGTTCCAGGGCACTTCCTTGCGAAAGACCTGGAGAGTACGGATCTCGCCGTTCTTCCTGACAATGCTGATCTCGTATCCGGTGGGAGACGCCCCCTGGAGTCTCTGGCCCTTTCGTTCCTGATGCTCCGCATAGGTCTGCGGAGTATAACGGTCCTTCAGGGACGTTGTGTTCATTTCCTCGAGGCGTTCGTAGCCATAGAGGTCCAGGATGGCCTTGTTCGCATAGAGGGTCTCTCCCTGCTCCGTGACGATGCGCGCTCCGAGCGGGGATTCGTCGAGAGAACGGCGAAAGTTCTCTTCGGCCTGGCGCAACGACTCCTCCATCCGTTTGCGCTCGGTGATGTCCTGGTTGACGCCGTGGGTCTTCACGGTGCGTCCCTGGGCGTCCTTGACGATGAAGAAGCGCACCGTGATGGTGCCGACCTGTCCGCCGGCATAGAGAATGCGGTGTTCGATCTGGCGGTCGTAGTTAGGATCGGCGGATTCGATGGCCGCCCGGACCTCGCGGCCCACGAGATCGTGGTCGTCGGGATGACAGAACCTCCGCGCGTAGTCCGCCGAGGACATCTTATAGCCGCCCATCTCGGCCGCCGTGGTCCGGAAGATCCGGTAGAAGTTGTCGTTGAACGTGAACGTATCTTCGCCCACGTCGTACACCCAGTGGCCGGCATGGGCCATCTGCAGGGCGTTGGAGAGCTGGGCTTCGCTCGCACGCACGGCTTCCTCCGCCTTCTTGCGCTTGGTGATGTCGCGGGAGATGCCAAAGGTGCCGATGATTTGCCCGCGCTGGTCGCGGAGAGGCACCTTGGTTGTCGAGACCCACGCCACTCGGCCATTGGGCAACGTTTCCTTTTCTTCCTGATCCACCAAAGGCCGGCCGGTCTTTATGATTTCTTGTTCATCCAGGAATGCCTGCCGGGCATGTTCATCACCGAAAAAATCGAAATCTGTCTTGCTCTCTGCCTGCGCGGGATCACTCAGGCCGAATCTCTCGGCCTGGGCCTTGCTGATCCTGAGAAAGCGGCTGTGCATGTCCTTGAAGTACACCTGGTCCGTGGCATTATCCATGAGGGCCCTCAGGAGGCTCTGTTCATAGGCCAACTCCTCTTCCGCTTCCGTTCGGTCCGTAATATCTTCGACGGTCCCGTCAAAATACAAGATCAGTCCCTCAGGGCCGCGGATGGCCCGGGCGCTCTCCCTGACGAAGATGGTCGTCCCATCCCGCCGCTTCCAGGCAGACTCCAAGCCCTTGACAGCGCCCTCCTTCTCGATCAACTCGATGAACTGCGCGCGAGGATAGGACGGCGCGAATCCGTCCTTTTCGAGGCTCCTGCCGGAGAGCTCTTTGAACGAGGAATAGCCGAGCATCTTGACCAGAGCGAGGTTGGCCAGGACGATCCGGCCGGCCGGATCCGTGCGGTAGAGGCCGAGCGTGGAATTTTCGTAGAGGGTGCGGAACCGTTCTTCGCTCTCCCGCAGCGCCGCAGCCGCCCGCTTATGTTCCTGGAGCACGTTCCATTCGCGCAGGGCCCGCCCCACGGCATGAGGCATCGTGGCAAAAGCCTCCGGGGACTTGACGATATAGTCCAGCGCGCCGGACCTCAGCGCCTCCACGGCCGTCTGCTCGTTGCCGAAGCTGGTCATGACCAGGATGGGGAACGAGCCGTCCTCCGGCGAAGAGGGCAGCGCGTCGAGCGCCCGCCCATCCGGCAGGACCATGTCCATCAGGACGATGCTCGGCGACCGGGCGGCCACGGCCTCGTGAAATTCCCGCAAAGTGCCCACGATCCGGACTTCGGCCTTCAGATCGGAGGCTGCGAACGCGCGCCGGATAGCCTCGGCGTGCGCCGACTCGTCCTCCAGGAGCAGAATGTTCACGGCGGCGTCAGGCATAAGGGCTCCTCCCCACCCATCGTTTATTCAGGATACTTGTTCCAGGCCAGCCAGTAAAAACCGAAGGTGTCCATCAACTTGGCGAATTTTTCGAAATCCACCGGTTTCACCAGATAGCTTCCGGCGCCGTTCTCGTACGCCCGGGCCATATCCGATTCCGTGTTCGACGTCGTCAAGACGACCGTGGGGATGCTTCTGAGGTCCTCGTCCTCCTTGATCCTACACAGCACCTCCAGACCGTCCACCTTGGGCAGACGGAGGTCCAGGAGGATCAGATGAGGCCGGGGATGAGCTTCGGGGTCGGCGTAGGCGCCCTTGTGGCCGAGATAATCCATGGCCGCCTGCCCGTCCTCGACGTGAATGATCCGGTTCGCCACCCGGAAGTCCTTAAGGTTGCGCTTGACGATCTCGGCGTGGGCCAGGTCGTCCTCGACGAGCAGGATGATGACCGGATGTCCCTTGAGCATCGAATGTCCTCCTTAACCGGGTTTTCGCTGGATGTTAGCCAAGGTAAAACGGAATGTGGTTCCCTTGCCCGGGCCTTCCGATTCCACCCAGATCCGGCCGCCGTGGACCTCCACGATCCGCTTCACGAGCGCGAGGCCGATGCCCGTGCCGTCGGAGCCGGGATCGAGCTTTTCGAACAGCCCGAAGAGCTTCGGCTGGTACCGCGGGTCGATCCCGATGCCGTTGTCGCGCACGAAGAACACCGTCTCCCCGCCGACCCGATCGGCCCCGATCTCCACGCGCGGCGCCTTCTCCCGGCCCATGAACTTGACGGCGTTATCGACCAGGTTCTGGAAAACCTCCACCAGGCGCGTGCGGTCGCCGAAGAGCAGGACCGGATCTTTCGTCACTTCGACCGTTACGCCCCGCTCGACGATCCGGCCGGCCACGAGGTCCAGGGCCTCCTGGACGAGCTCCTGCAAAGGGGCCTCGACGGGCGGATTGATCTTGCGTCCGATACGCGATAGCTCCAACAGCTCGTCCAACAGCCGGGAGGCCTTGTCGGCCGCGTTGCGGATATAGGCCAGGTCCTTGTCCACCTCCACCGCGTCCGGCTTCCGTAGGTCCTGCTCCAAATAGCCCGAAAAGGTCCGAATGGTCACCAGCGGGCTTTTCAGGTCGTGAGAGACCGTGTAGGTGAAGCGGACAAGCTCGTCGTTTTTCGCCTGCAGTTCCTGTTCATGCCGCAGGCGTTCAAGCCGGGCGGAGAGGATCGGGGCGACGTACGCGGCGATCGTCCCCAGCGAGCGCACATCCGCTTCGGCATAGTCGGTTTCCTTATTGGCGACCTGGAAGAGGCCGATGACCTCCCCCCGATACAAAATGGGCAAGGAGATATGCCTCTGAATAGGGACGTGGCCCTCGGGGATTTTGGCGGAGAGCTCATTGGAATAATTGGGCTTTTTCTCCCGGATGGCCCGGGGCCAACTGCTGTCTCCCCAGGTCTCCCGGCGGAAGATAATGGATTTTTGGGGAACTTGGCATTCGTCCCAGATGTGGCGCGTCATGGAAGGCACCATAAAGGATCCGTCCTTATCGATGTATCCGAAAACCCCGAACGGGCTCTCCATGACCTCCAGGATGATCTTCAAGACCTCGTGGTACATCTCCTCGCCGGGTATCGTCAGGAAGATTTCACTTATTCTTTTTTGGAGGGCCAACGCCTCCTCCGCGCGCTTTTCTTCGGTGATATCGCGGGCCGAGGAGAGCGCGCCGGTCACTCGGCCGTTCTCGTCTTTGAGCCCCCGGCACCACCAGGCGAACAGCCTTTTCTCTCCATCCTTGCGCCTCTGCCAGCTCTCGATGTAGATCGCGCCTTCATAACCGTTGAAGAGAGGCTTGACCGTCTTGTAAGTATCCTGTTCGCCTTCGAAGTAAAAAGCGGCTTCCTTGCCGACGACGTCCTCGCCGAAGAACAGGAGGCCGGCGCGGTTCGCCCAGGTGTACACCTTGTTGTCGTCGACTTCCATGATGATATCCGGTACGGCGGCGAGAATGGCCTCATTGCGGCGGAGGACGGCACGCTTCTCGTCCGCCTCCTTTAATTTCTCGCGGTAGAAACGGGCGCGCTGGTGCCGCCAGAGCAGGCCCACCGCGGCGGCAATGCCGAGGAGAAGGACGCCGAGGAAAAGGGCCACTCCGAAGAGCCGCTCCCGCAGAGGCGCGTACGCTTCGTCGGCGTCCACGCGCGCGACCAGGAACCAGGGAGAGCCGGGAACGGCGCGGGTAGCCGCGACCGTAGGGATGCCCCGATAGTCGATGCCGTCCATGATGCCTTCATGACCCAGTACCACTTGGACCGCAGGCAGCGATATGACGGAGAGCGGGAATCGCACGCTCAGGACGGGACCGCGATTAAACCGCAGCTCGTTCAGGTAAACAACCTCGTCGCCCTCGCGGCGGACGATGAGCGTCTCGGCCGTCCGGCTGGGAACCGGCCAGCGGGCGAGGTAAGGATAGAGATATTGCGCGGGGTCGATCCTTAAGACGAGGACCCCCAAGCTTCGAGGCGGGTTGTCGTCGGCAAGGACGGGAACAAGGATGGACAGGTGGACAGGACCATCGGGAGTGTCACTGTGAAAATCCTGAAACGTCACCTGATCCGAACGCAGGACATCGGGGAGAGTTTCCTTGAGATGGGGGGCCACGGTCTCCGGCGTATCCGGGGCCGCCGCTCGCTCCAGGCCCTGGGCATCCAAAAGAAAAACGCGGTCGTAATGATAAGCGTTCTTGATCGCGGCCAGCCATACCTTGAGCCGGTTTAGCGCCCCGGTAGGGTCCGGCTGCTCGAGGGCCCTTTGCACCAGGACCGAGAAGGCGGGGTTCTTGAATAGGACTCCGGCGTCGCTCAGCCTCTCGGCCCTCCATCGCGCAAGCTCATCTATTTTCATGTCCGCAATGGCGGAGAGGTTGCTTTTGACTTCGGTCCGAAACTGTGCCCGGAAATTCCGATAATAGACATATCCGGCCCCGACGATCCCGGCTGCTAGGACGATGAAGATAAGAAAGAATAGGGCCAAAGAGTACTGTCTGGGTTCCCGATTCTCCATCTTTACTTGCCTCCTACCGTTCGCGGTCCGCGACCGGCTTGGACGGCATAGGCGACGCGGTTCCGGCCTCCGGCTTTCGCCTGATAGAGGGCCTCGTCCGAGGCGGCGAGGAGGGCGTCGGCCAGACGTTCAGCTCTCCAATCCGCGAGCTCGCTCACTTTCAGCTCCGCGATAGCCAAAAGCTGGCGCTCGACTTCCGTACGATAATTTCTTTCGTAGCTCCGGTAGTAGAGGAAAGCGGCGGCGATGATCCCGACCGTCAGCGCGAAGAAAACAAGGAAGAGATAGAACGACGGGAGTCGGATCTTCGAAGCGGGCGGCTTGGGCGCCATGTTCCCTTCCCTTCCAACCTTCCAAGAACACTGCCTTGCCCTGGCCGGCGGGCGAGCGCTTGAACGCGGCGAAAAAAGAGAACGCTTAGAGAGCAATGTTCTACAGGAATACTGACAACATCCTGATTTAATCCGGAGTGTAGCCCGCAAATATAGGTTTGTCAAGCACTTTCAGACGCTGAGGTCGGTCACCAGTTGCTTTCGTTGTGCTTTCGTTGGCTTTCGTTGCTTGGCTTTGGGATCATATTGATATTTCAGAGTTTATCAAGACCGCCTCCCTGATCTTTTCTCTTAAGTGAGCATTTTTGCCATAAAAAAGCGTCCTTTAAGCATAGAACATAAGCATGAAAAGGAGCATGAATATGCGTTTCCAATCGCGTCCGGCAGTGCACATAACTCGCGTTTGGGCCGCGGTTTCGCCCTGCCGGTGCGCTGTACGACTGGAGCAGGAACACACGAAGAGGAGGTGACCCATGGGCAGGGCAAAACTGCATCATGTCCCCGGTTATGCCTGGCATCTCACACACCGCTGCCACGACCGGGATTTTTTATTGAAGTTTGCCCGCGACAAGGACCGCTGGTTGCATTGGCTTTTCGAGGCCAAAAAGCGGTACGGGCTGGTGATCCTCGGCTACACGGTAACGTCGAATCATATCCACCTTCTCGTCTATGACAGCGGACTCGGACAAGTCATTCCACGCTCGATACTGCTGGCGGCAAGTCGGACAGGCCGCGAATACAACATTCGCAAGACACGGTCCGGAGCCTTCTGGGAGGACCATTATCATGCGACCGCCGTAGAGACGGAAACACACTTACGGCAAGGGTTGGTCTATATCCATCTCAACATGGTCCGGGCAGGGGTCGTCGACCACCCTCGAGAATGGCCGTTCGGAAGCTATGCCGAGATGATGAGTTCAAGGCAACGATATCGGCTCATCGACACGCCCAAGTTGCTTGAGCTTTTAGGAATCAGCGATCACGAGCTCCTGAAATCCGCTGTCGACAGCTGGATACGGGAGAAATTGTCTCGCGGAGCGATTGAACGGGAAGCCAAATGGACGGAAAGCATCGCCGTGGGCGGAGAGCGGTTTGTTACCGAGGTCAAGGAGAGATTGGGTGCTCGGGCAATATCGAAAGAGGTTACCCAGGCGGAGGATGAAGAGAGCTATATCCTTCGAGAGAGCCAAAATTCTTATGCGGGCATTTTTCGAGGGAAAAAGGAGCTTCTAAGCAATCGGGTCCAGCTTAAGGAAATTACATTTGATTTATTATGAGTGAGATACTGAAGCCAAGCTACCATTAATGTCGTTGACGAGCAGGCGCAGGGTGCCGACGCTCTTGCGGTTGAAGGCGAGCGAGAGGCGGGGCAGGTCGGGGTATTCGGCGTCCTCGCCCTCGCCCTCGACCGGGCCGGGGTGCTGTTCGATGCGGCCTTCCGTGAGGATCGAGGCGTATGTGTCGTTGAGCTTCTCGAGCGCGCCGGGGGGAAGGGGCGAGGAGAGCCGCAGGACAAGGAGCGGGCCGACGTAGCGCATCGAGTGGTAACGCCGGTAGAAGCCGGTGATCTCGGCGACGGCTTCGTCGACGTCGTCGGTCAGCTTGAACAGGTTCATGTCCTCTTCGTTGATCATCCCGTTGTGGAGGAGCTCGGCCTTGACGTAGGTCCGCCAGTGCTGCCAGTAGGTGCCGCCGGGGGCGTCGACCATGACGAGAGGCATGAGGTGGGTCTTTCCCGTCTGGATCATCGTCATGGACTCGAAGCCCTCGTCCTGAGTGCCGAAGCCGCCGGGAAAGAGGGCGATGGCCGAGGCCTCCTTGAGGAAGAGGATCTTGCGGGTGAAGAAATATTTGAAGGTGATGAGCTTGGGGTCGTCGGCGATGGTGACGTTCGTCGTTTGCTCGTGCGGCAGGCGGATGGCGACGCCGAAGCTGGCGGCGCGCCCGGCGCCCCGCTGACCGGCGCCCATGATGCCGTCGCCCGCCCCGGTGATGACCATCCAGCGGCGCTCGCGCATGCGGCGGGCGAAGGCGGCGGCCTGGATATAGTCGGGATGGTCGACCGGGGTGCGGCTCGAGCCGAAGATGCTGACCTTGCGGTGGTCGTGATAGGGGGCGAAGACCTTGAAAGCGTAGCGCAGCTCCTTGAAGGACGTGGTCAGGAGCTTGAGATCGCCGCGGCCGGTGCGGTCACGGGCGAGGCGGGTGATGGCGACCATCAGGTCGGCCAGGACATCGCGGTCGGCGCAATCGGGGGCGAAGCGCTCGAGGAAATCGGCGATGGCGGCGTCGCGCGCCGCGACCCAGGAGGAGGGGGTGGTTTCTTGTTTCACGCCTAGATTCTACCATAGATCTTGAGGGATGAGACCTGGGCGATCCGATTGAAATCGGAATCGTTGTGAAGCAGGAGCAGGCCATGTTCGATGGCCGTCTGGGCGATCATGCAATCCATTGAGCTCCGGACGGACATCCCTTTTCTGCGCAGATCGAAGAATATCTTCGCGGCCCCGGCGTAAGATTCAAGGCCCCCTTTAAGGCCGTATACCGTCTGGCTCCCGAGATAATCATGTAGTGTCGAGAAATCCTTCTCCGTCGCAGCGCCTTGAAGGACCTCGAGGATCGTGACGGAGCTGATACCAAAGGGAATGCCGCGGTCTAAGACCTCGACAAAGCGGCTCACGGGAGAGTTCTCTCGACCTTCCAGGTAATCGATCAGGACGGAGGAATCGACGAGGATCACCGCGCCCTCAGCTTCTTGTAGTCGTAGCCGTCCGCAAGCCGGATCTTGCCCCTGAGTTCACGAAGGTCTTTTTTCTTGAGAACGCGGACGTACTCCTCGAGGGCCCGGTGGACGACGTCCCTTTTCGTTTTCAGTTTTGAGAGCGCCATAGCTTCCTCCACGAGACCATCGTCAATTACGATGTTCGTCCTCATTATATACACCTCACTATGTGTATTATAAGGTGTATTGAGGGGCTTGTCAATCCCGGCCCTCATAAGAGAGGACACCGCAGGGATGCGGGAATTCTCACCTATCTAGCGTAGCCTTAGCGACTGGGAATTTCCAGCCTTTGGCCTTCGCCCGGGCGGCATAGACGGCTGCTGCGATCTTTGAATCTTAGACCTGAACGACGCGAAGTCCCGATTTCGAGGCGGCGGCGAGTTGGCGCCTGTCGGAGGAAACGAAAAGGTCGGCCCTCCACTCGAGGGCACAAGCCACGTGCAGGGCGTCCATCGTGCGAAGAGGGTGGCGCTCGATGAGGTCGATGGCCCCATGGACGACGGGGATCGTGATGGCGCAAACCGACATGTCCTCGATGTCTTCGAAGAGGGCCTTTTTGGCAGTGTCGTATTGGGCGGCCGAGATCGAGCTCTGCCTGCGGAGGCGCGAAAGGGCTGAGGTAATTTCCGGCGGACAGATGAGGCTGACGGCGGCCTCGGTTGCTTCGGCGAGGAGGGTCTCGACCTTGTCGCTCCCCTGCTCTTTAATGTACCTCTTGGCGAGGCCGGAAGAATCGAAAAACGTTCTCATGAGCGCGAAGTTCTTCTCTCCCGGAGGATCTCCCTGCTCAGGGAGCCCCGACGGGATCCGGGCACGAGCGCCGTGCCCGGCCGCTTCCAGGAAAGCGTTGCGCGAGGCGCCGGGAGAGGCACGATCTCGGCGATCGGCTTGCCGTGGCGCAGAATACGGACGGTTTCTCCCCGCTCGACCGAATCGAAGAGCGCGGCGGCGTTGCGACGGAACTCCGTGAATGTCACTTGTTTCATGTTGGGCTCACTTTTATGTACATTATTGTACATTCTACGCCTCCGCGAGTCAAGCGACGGGATGTTTGTAATAACGTCATTGGGGAAGACGCCATGGAGCCCGCGATTTTCTCAGACGAGCGCGGGGACGCAATACCCTGTCCCCGGTCAGGCTAATTGAGCGATTTAGGAAAAGGCATATTTATTGACAAAAAAGGTGTCTTTAATTACACTTATAGATGTTATTCATTACACCGCAAGCACAAGAGGAACGAGGCCATGATATCGTTAAGGTCCAAGGTCACGAGGAAAGTACTGACCTACTTTTTCACGAACCCTCATCAGGACCTCTATGTCAACGAGATGGTCGCCTCGCTCGAAGTCGACAAAAGAAACCTTGTCAAGAAACTCAGGGAGCTGGAGTCCATGGGGTTGATGAGCGTCGAGGCGCGCGGGAACCTGAGGCTCTATTCCGTGAATCCGTCTTATCCATTGTACCGGGAGTACAAACGGATATTCCAAAAGACGGTAGGAGTCGAAGCAAGGCTCCGCGACTTGGTCCGTCTAACCCCGGGGGTGAAGCGAGCGCTTATTTTTGGTTCTTATGCGAGCGACGCGATGCAGACCCACAGTGATATCGATATCCTGGTGGTTGGGGATCATTCGGTTGTGTCCCTACAGAAAGAGCTCATTAAGATCCAAAGTGAGATTGAAAGGGAGGTCAACTGCGTCCATATGAATGAGGACGAATTCCGGAGGAGGGAAGAAACCGAAGACCCCTTTCTCCGGGACGTTTTCGCTCATCCGACGATCGAGTTGGCCCCATGCGATACGACGGAAAACACTTCGCCAGGCACGCGTTCACGCTTGAGCAGATCACCAAATTCCTTGAAAACGCGCGCAAAGACCTGACCATCGCCGGCCGGATTTCGATCCCGGAAGTCCGCTTCTCTTATTCCTACAGCGCCCTTATCAAGGGCGGGATCGCTCTCCTGAGTTCTCACGGGCTCAAGGTAAGAAGCACGGCCGGCCATCATGTCAAGGTCATCGAAAAAACCGCCCAACTTCTGGGAGATCAGTCTATCTTGGATATCGGAAATGTCATGAGAACGAGGCGAAACCTGGATTTATATGGCGGCGGGGCGGAGATCACGGAAAAAGAGGCGGTTGAGTACCTGGATTTCGTCCGGACTATCTTAGGGCATTTAGAAAGCTCGATTTTATGCCGGATTAGATAATGGCATCGATTTCGCGGATCTTCCTGGCCAGGCGGACGGCGGAGATGGGGAAGGCCGTCTTGATCTCCGGGGCGAAGAGGGCCAGCTTGAACTCCTCGATCATCCAGCGGAGCTCCTCGACGGCGAGGCGCTTCTCCGAATTCGGGGACACAATACCATGTCCCTGTTTTAGAGACGCGGCCGCCGGACCCGGCCGGGAATTCGGAATTGAGTATTGTGTTCCCGATTTAAGCGCCGCATCTAGGCGCACGAGCTCGAAAACATACGGCTCGACTTGACCCGCCTTGGCCTTGTCCTTGTCCGGTGCGATCCTGGCCCGATCGAGCCGGATCTTGAGCCCTTCGATATAACGCGGGATGCGCACGAGCCGGGCCACGGAATAGATCTGGAGGAAGTTCTTGGCGACGAGGCGATCGAGATCGGCGCCGATCGCTTCGAGGTATTCGGGGACGACGCGCTCCTTGAGCCGGCTAAGTTCGTAGAGACTGAGCGTTTTCGCGCTCTTGCCGCCGCCCGGGCCTCCGACGCTCCCCCCTCCCCCGCTCCCCTTGCCGAGCTCGGCGCGGAGGGCCGCGTTCAGCTCGATGACCTTGACGGCCGTCTGGGTCAGGGCATGCCCCTTTTCGAAAAGGGTGCGTCCGACCTCGGCTTCGTAGGCCGTGTAGTCGGCCTGGGTGCGGATGTCGCGTTCGAAGACGTCGCGGGCCAGGGCTTCCTCGATGGCCTTCTCCACGGCCTCACGCCCGCCGAAATAGAGCGCGGCGCGATCGAACTCAGCCGGGATCTTGTGATAGCGCCGGACGAAAGCCAGCTCTTTTCCGAACTTCCGCAGCAGGAGCCAGCGAACGCCGGCCGGGTGCGCGGCGGCGGCCTCGGCGCGCGTCGGGAAGAGGCGGATGCTCAGCGCCTCCGTATCCATCTTGACGAGGGCCGGGTAGGCCGTGAGCGACGTTCCGACGGGGACGCGCTCGGGCAGGTCGCCGAAAGTCCAGGCGGTGAGGCCGGTCTTTTCCCAGGCGCGCACCGCCTCGCGCCAGGCCGGCGATTCGACCTTGGACGGGGCCTGGTCGGCGGCGCCGATCTTCTTGCGCAAAAGCTCGACGTCACGGCCGGCGTCGATGACGCGGCCCGTGGCCGAGTCGGTCACGGCCACGCGCATCCGCAGGTATCTCGGGACGTCGGCCAGGGCCCATTCGCGCGGCGGGATATCGGCCCCGAAGCGGCGCTTGACGAACTCGGCCACCGCCTTGAAGAGCGGCACTTCCTCGGGCGCTTGGGGCATCTCGCGGGTGATCGTCTCGGCCTTCTCGCCCACCGGGACGAGAAGCTTCCGGTAGCGCTTGGGCAGGCCCTTGATGAGCGCGGCGATCTTGTCCTGGTATTGGCCGGGGACTCCCCATTCGAGGCGCTCCGCCGGGATGGCGCTCAGAAGCTCGTGCGGGACGGTGAGCGTGACCCCGTCGTCCTCTTCCCCCGGGGCGAACTTGTAGACGGCGCGGAAGGGGCGGCCGGCCACCTCGACGCTGTCGGGGAACGCGGCGACCGCTGAGTCCTCGGGGCGGAAGTTGATGAGCGTGTCCTCGTCGAGGCGCAGGAAGGCATCGTCTCCGCCGCGGTCTTTGAGGAGTTTACGAAGGGTGCGGATGTCGTGGATGCCCGGGAGCCTTTCCGCGTAGAACTTGGCGATCTTGGCTTCGGCGACGAGGATATCGCGGCGGCGGAGCTTCTCCTCCATGGCTTCGACCTTGCGCTGGAGGTCGAGGTTGTGGACGAGGAAAGGCGGCGGGTCGTCGACCTCGCCTTCGACGAGGCCGTTCATGACGAAGATGTCGTGGGCCTCGGCCGGGTTGACGCGGCCGTACGAGATGCGGCGCCCGCGGACGACCTCGAGGCCAAAGAGGGTGACGCGCTCTTTGGCGACGACCTCGCCCCGGGCCCGGTCCCAGGCGGCGTCCGAGTAGGAGCGTTTGCAGAGCGGCCCGCCGAGGGCCTCGAGCCAGGCCGGGTCGATTCGGGCGGCGGTACGGGCGAAGAGGCGCGATGTCCGGACGACCTCGGTCGAGACGATCCATCCGGCCGACTTGCTGAAAAGGACGGAACCGGGCCAGAGCATGACGTCGCGGTTCTTGGCCCCGGAGTACATGTGCTTTTCCTTGTGGACGGCGATGTTGGAGAGATAGCCGCTGAGGATCGACCGGTGGATCGCGCCGTAGAGCGCCGGCGATATGTCGGTGTGCAAATTCGGGGACACAATACCAATTTCCGAATTTCCCTGCACCCTCGCGCTCTGCTCCTTCAGCACCGAGCTGATCTCGGCGTGGAGGTAGGTCCACTCCCGCATGCGCGGGAAGGACAGGAAGTTCTCGTGGCAGAATCGGCGCTTCTGGACAAGCGACCCGAGCTTCTCGAAGTCGCTGTGGTAGCGGTTCCAGATGTTGAGCAGGACGAGGAAGTCGGAGTCGGGGTGACGGAATGCGGCGTGGACGGCGTCGGCCTGCGCGGACTTGTCCGGCGGGCGTTCGCGCGGGTCGCGGATGCTCAGCGCCGCGGCCATCACGGCCACCTCGGGCAGGCAATTCTCGGCGCGGGCCTCGAGGAGCATACGCGACAGGCGCGGGTCGAGCTGCATCCGGGCCATGAGCCGGCCGTTTTCCGTCAGCTCCCAGCTACGGTACGATTTTCTCATGGCGCCGAGCTCGACGAGCGTGTCGTAGCCGTCGTGGACGGCCTTGGCCGCGGGCCGGTCGATGAACGGGAACTGGAGCGGGTCGCCCAGCCCGAGGTCGGTCATGCGCAAAATGACCTCGGCCAGGTCGCTGCGCAAAATCTCGGGCGAGGTGAACTCCTCGCGCGACTCGTAGTCGACCTCGCCGTAGAGCCGCACGCACAGCCCTTCACGGACGCGGCCGCACCGCCCCTTGCGCTGGTCGGCCGAGGCCCGCGAGATCGGCGAGATCGGCAGGCTGTTGATGCGCGTCCCCGGCTGATACTGGGCGATCCGGGCCACGCCCGTGTCGACGACGTAGCGGATGCCGGGGATCGTCAGCGACGTCTCGGCGACGTTCGTGGCCACGACGATCTTCGGCGCAGTCACGGTGTAGACCATCCTCTGCTCCCCCGCCGGGAGCCTCGAGAAAAGCGGCAGGACCTTGACCAGCGGCCACTTCCTCCCCTCGAGCATGCGGCAGGTCTCGAGGATGTCCTGCTCCGTGGGCATGAAGACGAGGATGTCGCCCGGCGGCTTCTCGCGGCGCAGGTATTCGACGGCTTCGACGGCCTGGTCGACGTAGTCCTTGTCCTCGGCCTCTTCTTTGTCCGGCGGCCGGTACTCGGTCTCGACCGGATAGAGTCGCCCGCTGACCTCGATGATGGGAGCGTTGCGGAAGGCCTTGGAGAATTTCTCCGTGTCGAGCGTGGCCGAGGTGATGACCAGCTTGAGCTCGGGCCGCTCGTCAAGGAGCTTGCGCATGATGCCGAGCAGGAAGTCGATGTTGAGCGAGCGCTCGTGGGCCTCGTCGATGATAATCGTGTCGTACTCGTGGAGCAGGCGGTCGCCCTGGGTCTCGGCCAGGAGGATGCCGTCGGTCATGACCTTGATGTAGCCGTCGCGGGCCGTGCGGTCCTGGAAGCGGATCTTGTACCCGACGGACCGTCCGAGCGACTCGCCGAGCTCCTCGGCGATGCGGTAGGCGATGGTCACGGCGGCGAGACGGCGCGGCTGGGTGACGCCCACGCGGCCGTTGATGCCGCGACCGGCCTCGAGGCACATCTTCGGGATCTGGGTGCTCTTGCCGCAGCCCGTCTCGCCCGAGATGATGACGACGCGCTGGCGCGGCGAGCGCAGGGCGGCGACGATCTCGTCGGCCCGGGCGGCGATGGGCAGCTCGCGCGGGTAGGAAACGCGGGGAACGTTGCGGGCGCGGGCGGCGAGCCAGGCCTCGGCCCGGGCCCGCGTGGCCCTGCGTCCCGTCGTCTGCGCCGGCTCTTTCTTGTCCATCGGCTCTTATTTTACAGTATTTCCGAATCCAGGAACTCGCGGGGCGTCACGATCTTGACGCGGCGATATTCCCGAAGAGCCAGAAGGTGCTTATCCCCGGAAACTATATAGCGGGCACGCCCAACGGCAGCCAACGCCAGGAACTTATCGTCGGCTGGATCTTCACGGATGACCTCCGGCGCCTCGGCGACGGTCACCATCTCCGCGAAAGGCAGGACGTATTCTTCGACGAGGGCCTTGATCTCCTCGCCGCTCAACTTGAATTTCGGATAGGCGAGGACGCGCAGGTATTCGATGAACACATCCTTGGACAGGAGAAGCACGATCCGGCGGTCCCGCCAGAGCGATACGAGACGACTGGGCGGCCCTGTGAAAAGCAGGGCCGAGACGAGGACGTTCGTGTCCAGGACGACCCTTATTTCTTTCTGGCCCATGCGACGGCGTCCTCGACGTCCCGTTCCGTCAGCCCCAGCTCGGCGACCTTTTTCCTGGCCTGGGCCAGCCTGCTCTCGTCGATGGGCTTGACCTCGACGGGCTCAAGGACGATAGATCCCTCCCGGATCCTCGCCTCGAAGTATTCGACGCCGTCGAATTTTTCCATCACTTTTTTAGGAATTGTGATCTGGTTTTTATAGGTACGTTTGCAGAGCATCGGAACCTCCCTTGGGCGATCCGCCCATTTTTATAATAAGGGAGGGTAATGATTCTGTCAAGTAATGCACTATTACTTTAGCGCGATTGACACACGCCGCAGGCGCGTTTCCGGTTGCTTGGCTTTGGCAACTTACTGATTCTTATAATCTTGTGCTAGTCATCCAGTTTAGAATATTCTTTAGAGCCACTCTTTTTCGCTCAAAAAACGTCCCCTAAGAGGCCAGCCTCTTGAGCGAATCCAGGATCGCGGTCACGTCGCCGTCGTGGTTGTTGATGTGGAACGAAACGCGGATCGAGTTGAGCCCGCCCTCCCCCACCGGCCGGGCGCGGAGCCGGCGCGCGACGCCGTGGACGCCGTCGCCATGTCCGCAGCGTTCGCCGCGCCAACCGCTCCCGCCCCCGCTCCCGGCAGACCGTGCTCCGTGATGGCCGCACCCGCAAGCTGGCGCATCAACGGCAGTCCGGCGACGCCGCCGGCCAGCCCGGCCGTCATTTTCAAGAACTCTTTTCTTTTCATGAATCTCCCTCCGGTGTCTTTTCGACGTCCCAGGGGGAGATTATTTCGCTAGGCGTCGAGATAGTCAACCCCGCGTCAATGTCGGGGACGGACAAACACCGGAGGCTGGGGCTTTCTCCCCGGATAAGCGAGGACCGGAAAGCCGGGGAGATATGGGAAAATGAATCCGGACACGGAGATCAGGGCGGCGCCCTCCCGGCGCCGGCCCATCAAAGCCGCGGCCAGCTGATTGATCGCCGACGCTCCGGGCCTTACGGCGAGCCGGAGCGTCTTTATCCTTGAACCACCGTGCTGTTGGCGTCTCATGTTCGTTCTCTTTTCTCTTCGTTTCTCTCGTTCTCGTTCTTTCCGTTTCCATACATATAGACGAGCGCCACCACCGAAAGGTTTCATTTTACGCGTTTGACCACCAACCGGTAATACAACGCGCCCGAAACCAGGACAGCCGCGCCGACGATCCAGGCAAGGCGAGGCAGACTGACCATCAGGACCAGGCAGGAGACGAGGCCGAAAGCGGTCACGATCCGGATCCGTCCCTTCAACACCCTCAGCCCGCTCAGGTTCATCGCCGCGTAATAAAGGAGAAGGGAGAAACTGCTGATATAAGCGATATGCGGCAGATCGGCCGAAAGAGCCAGAAGGAGCGTGGCCGCGCCGCCCACGAGGATCGCGTTCCTCGGGAGGTCGGTCTTCCGGCCGAGGCCGGCGAAAAAACCCGGCAATTCGCCGCTCCGAGCCATGACTTGGGCCAGCCTCGAAAGGCCTAGGATGGACGCCAAGGACACCGTGCCGGCCGCCGCCAAGCCCCCCAAGGCTACGAGCTTGGCTCCGAATCCCAGTCCCATGGCGCTTACCGCGTCCGCCAACGGAGATCCGGACTTGGCCAGGATCATGTATCCGGCTCCGCCGACGGCGGCTACGGCCACGAGGACGTAGATGACGGTGGAGATGAGGATGGACATCAAGGTCGCCCGCGGCACGTTCTTTCGCGGATCCTCGATCTCGTCGGCAACGATGGCCACCCGCGCGAAGCCCGCATAGGCGAAAAAGATCGTCGCCGCGCCCGCCCAGACGCCGCGAAAGCCGAACGGCATGAGCGGCCGGAAATTCGCCCCGTGAAAATGGAGGAACGCCGCGCCGGAAAAAAACAGGAGGATGGCGATCTTGAAAAGGACCAGGACGTTGTTGAACCGGCTCGATTCTTTGGCGCCGAGAAGGTTGATCAGGACGACGGCCACGACCACGAGCGTCGCCCCCGCGGCCGTCGGAAGCCGAGGGAAGAAGAACGACAGGTAATGCCCGAAGCCGACGGCGACCGTCGCCCCGGAGACGACGTTGGAGAAGAGCCAGACCCAGCCGACGAGGAAACCCGAGAGATTGGAAAGGGCCTCCCGCGCGAAGACATAGACTCCCCCGCTCCGCGGGTACATCCGGCTGAGTTCGGCCGTGGACAGGCCCGTTAGAAGGGAAACGGCGCCGGCGATCAGAACCGAAACGACGAGGGCCGGGCCCGCGACCGCGGCGGCCGCGCCGAGGATAACGAAGATCCCGGCTCCGATGATCGAGCCGAGGGAGACGTTGACGGCATCAAAAAGCGTCAACGAGGATTTGGATTCCCGCATTTCCATGGGAACAATATACAAAATATGGAGCGCATACGGCAACTTTAAGGGGGTTGTGTCATCGCGGCGGACGGGAGAGTGTTCGCAGGAACTAGAACCTCCACAGGTAGCTGACCTTGAAGAAGAAGCCGCGCTTCATCTCGTGGAAGCGGCTGCTCGGGGCGAACCCGGGCAGGCTTTCGTCCCACTCCTGTTTCTCCAAAGCCGAGCCGTAGCCCAGGTGGACGACCGTGCCCGGGATATACGTGAACGACACCAGGCCGTCGAGCGTCATCCGCTTGTAGAAGTCGTTGTACTCGACGATCCCCCGAACGAAAAGGTACTTGTTGAGCTGGAAGGTGTTGCGGCTGCGCAGGATGAGGTAATCGTAGATCTTGACCTTGTCGGCCTTGCGGAAAAAGTCGACATAGCTCGCGCTAAGACTGAAATCGAGCTGGTCCATGGGCTGATAGCGGATGCCCGCCGTGGCTTGCGTCCCATAACCCTGGTAGGCGTCGGCCGGGTCGTAGAAGGTACTGCCCGTCCGCCGGACGCGGGTCTGGACATAAACCTGTTTGGCCAGCTGGGACTCCATCGTGAATCCGTAGCCGCTCTGGTCGAACCTCTCCCCCGCGTACACTTCGTTCGCCAGCAAACCGTCGAAGCGGATCATCGTGTTCCGCGGAAGTCGGAAGCGCAGGACGAAAACGTTGACCGTCTCCCACATGTCGTAGATCGTGTCGTAGAGGTGGTAGCTCCAATAGAAGGGCTCGATCTTCTGGAAGAACTTCGACTTCGGATAGATGTTGTACATGGCGAAAGCCGCCAGCCGCCGCAGCCCCGTCCGGAAAACGAAGCCCGTGTCGGCCCGGAAGCCATCCGAGATGTCCTGGTAGCCGAGCTCGATGACGACCTTGCGGTTACTGAAGCTGTAGTTGAGCGAAAGCGCGTGGTCGGAGTCCGTCGTCTCGGCGCCCGGGTCCCGGGACAGCGAGCCGAAGAGATGGAACGAGGCTGTCGCGACCGGGCTCAGCCGAAAGCGGCCGTCGAGGCCTCCGACGCGGTTGAAGCCCGAGCCGTACTCGCGGCCCGTGTAGAAGGCGCCCAGGAACGCGTCGTCCTTGAGCGTGTGCTTATAGCGGGCGATCATGAAATCCGGGTGTTCGTCGACCGCGTCGCCGCGGAGACGGTCCTGGGCGTAGATCGCGGCCACGGTGTCGCGCGGGGCGACCTTGCCGGTCAGCTTGAAGCCGAAGGTCGGGTCGACGATATTCCGCGTGTAGACGAGGGCCATCAACGGGGCTTCCTCCATGGCCCCGCCGAATTGCCAGATATCGTTCCCCTCGAGGAAGAAAGGCCGTTTTTCCTCGTAGTAAAGGGAGTAGCGGAGGTTGAAATCGACCTGCCCGGCGTCGGCCTCGACCTGGCTGAAGTCGGGGTTGACCGTCCCATCGAGGGTCAGGTCGGAGGTGATGCCCAGCTTCCCGGTCAGGCTGACGTCGTCGATGTCCAGCTCCTTGTTCCTGACGAACGCGCCCTGGGCGGCTTCGCTCGCCTCTTCCGTCCGTCCGAAAGTGAAGGCGGGCAGGAGCTCGACGACGCGCTTGTACTTGAGGCCCGATACCTGGAACGGCTGGGCCTGGCTGAGGAGGGACCCTTTGGCCGGGTCGATGGGCGGGAAGCTGACCTGCTCGGAGGTCCGGGTGAAGAAGCGGATGAACAGGATGCGCATGGTCTGGATATCCCGGTTCGGGAAGCGGATGCTCTGGAGGGGAATGCGGGCCTCGACGGTCCAACCCTGGTCGTCGATCCGTCCCTTGCTGTACCAGACCGCGTCGAAGCTGACCTCGATATTCCCGTTGACGGTCAGCATGCCGTCGCCCTGGATGCCGAGCGGGTTGAGCATGAAGACGAAGGCGCTTTGGTTGTCGTTGAAGGTGTCGAGGTTGATGAAGACGATGTCGTCCTGAAAGACGTTGTCACGCTTGCTGACGGCGGCCTTGACTTTGGACGGATCGGTGTCGTAGCAGCGGAAGGCGAAGTAGAAGTTCTCGGCGTCGTAGGCGACGTAGGCTTCGGTTTTCTGGCTGGCCTCCTTGCCGTAATCGGGCTTGAAGGTCTTGAAGCCATCGTACTTGAGGGACGTCGACCACGCGGCGTCATCGAGGACACCGTCGATGACCGGGGGCGTGGCCGTCTTGGCCAGGACCGGGACGATCTCTTCGGTCCGGGCATTTGCGGTGGCAGAGATCTCGGCCCGGAGAGCCGCGGGGGCGGCGGCCAGGAGGGCAGCGGTCAACAGGATCAGGGAGCTTTTCTTCAATTCGGTCTCCATTTTCGATCAGGTAGTATTCGCACGTCTTTCCTAATTACGAAACCCGCCCTGAAAAGGTTCGCTCACGGCTCCGAATGGGCACGGATGCTGAAGTGGGACAGGAGATCTTCCCCAAGAATTGGGGCTGTCCCTTCGGAAATGGCGGCAAAAAGGGCTGTTTAACCTACATTCCGCACTTCAAGAAGGGACTAATTTGTTGATTTTCGGGCCTCTCATTATGAGTTTCGGAACGTATCTTCGTCGATATCCAACAGTTT
>Ga0268276_1001522_pt1 | contig 22410 bp, 22 predicted proteins | sample saktaG_4_FD_190145 | JGI IMG/M metagenome (GOLD analysis project Ga0268276, IMG submission 190145) | Saline water microbial communities from Sakinaw Lake, British Columbia, Canada - sak_2010_1_5_45m | ecosystem: Environmental > Aquatic > Non-marine Saline and Alkaline > Saline ... | reverse complement strand
ATTCGCAGACCGCAGTCCCGAACGAAGTGAGGGACGAGGGACAGCCTACGGAAAATTTCTGCAGGAAATTTATCTGGAGGCGAATCCCGTTCCCCGCTCCAAAGTCTAATTTTAAAGCTAAAAATCCTAAAAATCACTGGATTTAAGATCAAAAACAGGATTTTAAAGCTAGTTTTAGGTATTGACAGGCAGGTTAAAATAGGTTAGTATGTTACAATCCCGCTTAGGCGGGTTTTGTAAAATATATCTTATGAATTCTAACCTAAAACGCCTTCTTTCTTTAAAAAAGAAGGAAATTCCCCCCTTAATGGGGCTAGTTGCATCAACTATCTTGTTTTTCTTGAGCTTTTCCCCGGTACTTGCTCCCTCTTACCTCTCTGAAGCCGAGGCAGGCTTTAGGGTTTCACTGCCCCAAACTCCTATCGTCGGAACTCCTATAATCCAAGAGAACTCGTTTTTAACTTCTGCTAACCATTATCTGCCAGAAAACAACGGAATCATTGTTTTAGAAACAATTCCGATGACAATTACTGCCTATTCAAGCTCTATCAGGGAAACAGATAACACTCCTTTTATTACTGCGGCTGGAACTCAAACCAGAGATGGAGTCATTGCCAGTAATCTTTTGCCCTTTGGTACCAAAGTTAGAATTCCGCGACTGTTCGGCGACAAAATCTTTGTAGTTGAGGATAGGATGAACAAAAGAATGGGAAACTTTCAAGTTGATATCTGGTTTCCGTCTTCAGAATTAGCCAAAAACTTCGGAATCAAAAACACCTATATTGAAACAATAAGATAGCTTAATAGCAAACCATCCCGCTTCTAGCGGGATGGTTTTGTTATTGGTGCCGGAGGCGGGAATCCAACCCGCACGGGATTTCTCCCAAAGGATTTTAAGTCCTTCGTGTCTAGCAATTCCACCACCCCGGCATATATTTAAACTTTGAGGCCTGGGTGGGAATTGCACCCACGTATAGCTCTTTTGCAGAGAGCTGCCTTGCTACTTGGCTACCAGGCCAACCATACTCTTAAATATCACTTTTGTTCTTTTTTTTCAACTAATTTCTCAAGAAGCTCGTCAATCTTGCCAGCTGAAATTGTTTCTTTCTCGTGCCTGAAAACTATTCTGGGCACCGGTCTCATATTCAACTTCTTGTTCAATTTCTGTTGAATAAAATATATCTGCCGATTAAGAGTTCTTAAGGAGTCCTGGGCAAACTTTTCCGGGAAAATACCGATATAAACCCTGGCTGAATTGAGATCCGAAGAAGTTTCGACTCTGGTAATAGTCACAATCACCCCGATAGGAAACTCTACCTCTCTTAAGATAATCTTGCCAAGCTCTTCTTTAACTAATTTATTAAGGCGTAAAAGGCGGGTACTCATATTTAAAGCTCTCCTTTTATCCTTTCTTCTTCGAAGATTTCAATAATATCTCCTTCCAGTATTTTTATTTCTCCTTCAAAAAGAATACCGCACTCTTTGCCCTTGGAAACAGATACAACATCTTTTTTATTCTCCTGCAAAGAAACCATTTTCCCTTTGCCAAGACTTTGGTCTTGCCTCCAAACCTCAAGTTTATTAGCCCCCTTTTTAATTTCTCCCTCAATAACTTTGCCGCCAATAATTTGTCTTTTCTTATCTGTTCTGAAAATAGCTAAAACTTTCATTTTACCAATGGTTTTACGATTAACCTCCATATCCAAAACATTCTCCATAAGCCGTCTTACTCCCTGGGCTAAAGTATAAATAATGTCAAACGACAAAACTTTGGTCGAAAACCTATCTTTCAAGGATTCGGCCACAGGGCTTACTTTTGTTCTAAAGGCCAGAATGACTGCCTTGCTGGCCTCAGCCAGCTTTATATCTCCCTCGCCAACTTCGCCAACGCTTTTATCTAAAACTCTTAGTATTACCTTGTCTTGGGGAAGATTGTCTAAAACCTGTTCGATTGCCTCAAGGGAACCGGAAACATCAGTCTTGAGAATAATATTTAAAATCTTTTTTCCTTCCTCGGCTAAAATAACCGAACTTTCAGCTGATTTTTTCTCTTTTTTCTGAATATAAGCAGCAGCCTCGTCAATAGTAGAAAAAGCCTTAATCTTGTCGCCAACTCGAGGAACACTTTCTAGCCCCAAGATAACAGTCGGCACTGAAGGTAAAACCTCTTTTAAAGACATTTTTTTAAAATTTTCCATACCCTTGATTTTACCGCAAGTAGTTGAAGTGCCAATAATATCTCCAAGCCCTAGCTTGCCTGACTGTAATAGAATAGTTGCTATCGGCCCCCTTAAGTTATCAAGATAGGTTTCAATAACTACCCCTTCAGCCGGCTTTTCCAAATCAGCTTTAAAATCTTCCATTTCAGCAATTAAAAGAATCAATTCTAAAAGAGAGTCTATTCCCTTGTTGTTTTTAGCTGAAACTTCAACTGACGGCACCTTGCCACCCAAAGATTCAACTTGAATCTGCTCTTTCGCTAGCTCGCCCTTTATCTTCTCTGGATTTGCCAATGGCAAGTCTATTTTATTCAGGGCAATGATAAAATTAATACCAGCCTTCTTGATATGGTTAATGGCCTCTTTTGTTTGCGGTTGAATACCGGAAACCGCATCAATAACTAGAATAGCAATATCAGCCACCCTAGCTCCTCTGGACCTCATTGCAGAAAAAGCTTCGTGCCCCGGAGTATCAATAAAAGTAATTTTCTTGCCTTCAAATTCAACTTCATAAGCGCCAACTTGCTGGGTAATTCCGCCTGACTCTTTATCAGTCACATGAGTTTTTCTGATGGCATCCAATAAACTGGTCTTGCCGGAATCAACATGGCCCAAAACGACCACGATTGGTGGTCGCATAACTATATTTTGCTTTCCGAGATTATTATTTTTTTCTTCAGTCATTTTTTTCAATTGCTTCTTTAATGGCTTGTTTTTCTTCGTCTGATAAAACATGAGGCGAAACTCCTTTCTCAATGATTTTAGAGTAAACCCTGTTTCCTTCCCTGGAGAACAGGGAGGTAATAATAATGCCGTTGTTATAATCATCAAGCAGGGCCAGAGAAAAGCTTTGGTCTCCGCCCACGCCAGTAAAGGGATTATATCTGACAAAACCGATTCTTTTAAAATGAGACCGGCTTTCGATCTTTAATTCTTTCAAATCTTTAGCAAGCCCGCTAAAGTTATTCTTTAGAGTTTTTAACTCTTTGAGAACTCCTTTTAAACTTTCGGGTTCTTTTTTAGTGCGTTTTAGAAAATCAAACATGTTTTTAATTAGTTTTTTTTTGCGGCGAGGGTGAGATTCCCTTTCGCTCCGACTCAAGGTCGGGGTGCTGCGCGTCCTCACACCCTTCGAATCTCACATCAATAATCTTTTGTTATTTTTACAATCAAGAGTCGTAAATAATTCTTTGGCTGAACCTATGCGGCGAGGGTGAGATTCGAACTCACGGTGAGATTTCTCCCACAACAGTTTTCGAAACTGCCCGATTAAACCGCTCTCGCACCTCGCCCCTCGCTTAATCTAGACGTGGACCCGAGGGGAATCGAACCCCTTACTCCTCCATGCCATGGAGGCGTGTTGCCGGTATACTACGGGCCCGATTATCGCAGAATCCCACGAGCTTGCCCGTGGTTCTATTAATAAACGCTTTCTCGCCTGGCGAGACTCATATGTTTCTTTTATCTTGTTATAGCCAATTTTTTGCTTAATTTCAAGGGGTTTTCACAACAAAATAAAATATGCGTTAAAAAATTGAGCTCAAATTTAAATCTTTTTTGGGATCATTTTTAATTATTTTTAAAATTATTAAAATACATTAAAGATAAATTTATAAAAATAAATTCACAAACTACAAAAAATACGCGATCGCGCAGTTTTTGTAGTTTGTAGTTTGTAATTTATTTACAAACTTTGTATTTGATTAAAATTTAGGGTGGAAAATGGCAAAAATTTGTGCCCCCACCAGGAATCGAACCTGGATCTAGAGTTTAGGAATCTCTCGTTCTGTCCGTTGAACTATGGGGGCAAGGTCAAGATTAAATTAACACGATTTTTACTTGTTTTCAAGTGAATCAATTGCTACAATTAATTCATGCCAACAGATTTTCAAGTCATTAAAGCAATTAAAAGAGCTTTGCCGGCCGTAGTTTCTATTGTCGGCAACCAACAAGTATTAAAAAAGAAAAAAGAGTCTTCTCAGTTCTGGGGGCTTCTTGAAGACAAGAAAACTCCTTTGGACATTTCTTCCCAACTAAAGAAAGATGATAAAAAGATAAGCTCTGGGTCCGGATTTATCATTACCAAAGACGGCATTATTGCCACTAACAGCCATTTAATTTCTCCTCTCGTTGAACAATATCGCGTTATCTTGGCGTCTGGAGAAGAATTCAATGCCAAGATCTTGGCCACTGATTTTATTAATGACCTGGTTTTGTTAAAAATAGAAGCTAAAAGATTACCAGTGATTGACCTGGGCGACTCTGAAAGGCTAGAGCTGGGCCAGACTGCCATTGCCATTGGCACTGCTTTAGGCGAATTTCAGAATTCAGTTTCTGTCGGAGTTGTTTCCGGCCTCAGCCGTTTTATTTCAGCTAAAAGCATGATCTCGGGCCGCGTTTCTAAGTTAAGGGGTTTGATTCAAACCGATGCGGCTGTTAATCCGGGAAATTCCGGGGGGCCGTTAATTGACTTGAACGGCCGAGCCATTGGCGTTAATACTGCCCTTGTCTTTGGCGCTGAAAATATTGGTTTTGCCATTCCTATAAATCATCTTAAGGAAGACTTAAGGGAAATAAAAAAATATGGCCGGATCAAAAAGCCATATTTGGGAATCAGATATCTTCTCTTAAACGATAATTTAAAAAAAAGAAATAACTTGCCTGTTAATTATGGCGCCTTGGTTATTTCTGAAGATTTGCCCGATGACAAAGCTGTTGCTCTTGGTTCTCCAGCTCAGAAAGCGGGCATTAAAGAATTTGACATTATCTTAAAGTGCCAAGGCCAGGAGATAACTGAAAAAAGACCCTTGGAAGAGATCCTAAAACGCCTTGACGACTTAAAAGAAGTTGAGCTTGAGATCTTAAGAAAAAATAAACAACTGTTTCTTAAAGCGGTTATTGAAGAAAAAGAATAGTTGTTGTTACTAAAAACTACTTTACCCCTTTCTACAAATATCTTGTAGAAATTTTGGGTGGTCGACCGGATTTGAACCGGCAATCTCCTCGGCCACAGCGAGGCGCTTTAACCAGTTAAGCTACGACCACCATGTGCCCCTAAAAGGAATCGGTCACAAGTTCCCGCTTTCAGCGGGACTCGCGACCCCGCCTCCCCTTCGCAAGTTCAGGGTCCGGCTTTCGAATCCTCTCGTTCTTAAACTCCTAAATTTACTGAACATATCTGGTTTTTTTGTTGTCATTCGCTTTGTCTTGGTGCCCCTAAAAGGAATCGAACCTTTATTACTGGTTTAGAAAACCAGTGCTCTATCCGTTGAGCTATAGGGGCTTGCTCGGAGTAAGATTATCACGACTCTTTCTAATTTTCAAGACTATTTTCTTTGGGTAAAAAGAAGTTTGGATAAGCCCTATTATTAGCACTATCAATCCTATCCTGGCGTCGTTGCCATATTTCTAAAATATTTTGAAGAGTCGCTTCATTAAGAGCCGGTAATTGTGATGGAGAAGCTTTATGATAACGATCCATTAAAATAACATATCTGACAAAAAACAACGCACTGATGAAAATGGCAATAAAAATCATCGTCATAAAAAAAGAAAAAACGTTCTCGCTAACCAGCCAGGGAAAATGCTTCAAAAATAAAATGCCTTTTTTTACTTTTTGTTTATCAATTTTAAGTTTCACGTCTTTATATTCCCAATTTTAAGAATTATGTCATTATTTTTCCAATTTTAAGAATTATATTCTTATTTGGCAAACACCTTTAAACTAATTTCTGCTTCGACCTGATCCGGTTCCTCGTCCTTTCCTGCCAGTTTCTTTAAACTAATATCCGTCACCTCTGTTAAAAATTGACTGTTTTCTAATTTCTCCAAAAAAACCATTATCTTTCCCAATTCCCCCTTAGAAGAAAGACGGAAAATCATTGATGGCCAAATGTCGTTTTTAACTTTCTGGGGATTAGCTGGGATGATCTTGGTAGCCAAGCCCAGTTCTGCAGATAAATCTTCAATAAAAGTTAAAAAATTAATTGGCTCCTCGCTATTGACAAAAGAGTTATCAATCCTGTTTATAGTCTTAAGGTTAGCCTGATAGCTCTCGCTTAGTTCATTAAAATTATTTTCCTGCTCTTCGAGAGAAAAAAGTGTCTTTTTTATAGATGAAAGTTCGGAAATGTTGTTAATAATTACCTTAACTGGGAAAAAAATGATAAAGACGATTAAGCCAAAATCGATCAAGCCAATGATCAAATTAAATGAATATTTTTTCCAAAAACTGTTAATCATTTTCACTCAAAGCTTAAAAAGATTTTACTCAAAGCTTGGAAGGATTTAATTCAAAGCTTAAAAAGAATTCTATATCTGTCGGAGAAACCCAATTCCCCGGAGGAAAATTAACATTAGTAAAATCGTTGTCATTATCAATACTTCTTTTAAAATTAAGGAGGTCATCTCTGGTTAAAATAAAGCCGCTTAAATTCAAAGTTTGCGAAATCTTTGAAAAAGAAAAGCTGTTTAAATAGCTTCCAACCGGCAACTTGCCGGATATCTTCTCTAAAACTTCAGCCGAATATGTTTGTTGCCGATAAAAATTATCAATATTCTCAGTTTTTTTATTTAGAGCCTCGATCTCTTTTTGGAAATCAGCGATCTTGATCAAATCAATGTCTTGCTCCCTTTGAGCAATGCTTATCTTCTCTGATTCAATCTCGCCGCCAAGATATATCGAAACTGAAAAAACAATTAAGATAAGAGAGATTAAAAATAATAAAAGGCCTAATTCAAAAATCAAGATAAGTTTTAACTTTCTCCTGAACAGAATTTCTTTTTTATCTTCGGGGGGTAATAAGTTTATCATTAAAATCTGTTTTAATCTGCCATTATTCCCCTTAATGCTAGTCCCAATGTTTCGCTGTAGCCAAGGGATTTTCTTAAATATTCTTCCGGGACACAGATTTCAGGCTCAGGAAGGATATTAGTCCAAGGATTGCCAATAATAGTTGAAATTCCCAGTTTCTTGGTTAAATAATGATCAAGATCCTTAAGGTTGGCGCCGCCTCCAGAAATTAAAATCTTCTTGATCTCATTCCGGGTTGGCAGCAAGTGTTCATGGGATCGATGAGAATAATAAAAATTAAGGAATTCTTTTATTTCTAAGACTAGGGGAGATAATGAGGAATCTAAAATTTCAAGGATTCTATCATTTTCGGTAATTTCTTTTTCTAATTTAAAATCTCCTGTTTTCTCCTGAAGCTGAACCTTGATTTTTGGCTCCAGACCATGGTTCATTTTTATTTTTCTCGCCTGATCAAGACTTACCTTTAAGCCAGCTGCTAAATCTTTAGTCAATTGTCTTGAGGAAAAAGAAAGCAAACTAGTAAATCTGATTGATCGACCGGCAAAAATCACTAAAACCGTCCTGATTGATCCAAAATCTATCAGAAGAACCGGATTGACGGTGATCATGTTTTTAATCAAAGCCCGGCTAACTGATAAAGATTCAATCTCAAAAATACGAGGGCTCAAGCCAGCTAATTTTATGGCCCGGGAATACGAATCAACTACATCTTTAGGAGTAGCTACCAGCAAGACATCGCTATGATCTAAGCTGTCAATAATAGGATCGACTACCTTAAAATCAAAATAGGAATCTTTCAAAGGAATAGGAATATGGTTTTCAGCCTCAAAAAAGATTGCTTTTGCCAATTCCTCTGGAGCCATCTTGGGAAGCTGAATTACTCTTAAAAATGTTTTTTCATCCGGCAAAGAAACTACAACCTCCTTAGTCTTCAGTTTTTCTCCTTTAGTATTGGCTAAGGCCTTTTTAATAAAATCTGCCAAGATTTTTTCGTCTTTTATTTCGCCGCCGACAATAACACCTTCCGGTAATAATTGTTCACCAAAACAGGCCAGATCAAAATTCTTGCCCCCTTTTTTAAGCTTGGCTACTTTTATAGAAGAATCTGAAATGTCTAGTCCGAAAGCAACTGGTTTTAAGGTTAAAAAATCTTTCATCTTTTGTATTATCTTATATTATAGCATAAGATGATATGCTCGCAGCCATAAAAACCGGCTACCGCTCCTGCCAGTCAATGGCTTCGTATTGACTACTGGTTGTCGGAGTAAGAGGCGGTGGCAAATAAAGAAGATTAAAGTCGATTGAGGTTTCTCTCTTTAAATATCCCGAGACAATCTGAGAACCTGAAATCCACTGGGTGCCAACCCGACCGTTGCTGACGATAGAACCAATAATCTCTAATTTGTCTTTAATATTATTTGGATAATGGTTTCTCGAGAACCTGCCTTTTTGAGCCAAGAAAACTCCCCTTAATTCCATTTGATTAGGAGATTGGGGTCCGATTAAAACATTTCTTTCGCCAATTAAGGTCAATCCGTCTGAGCCATCTCTTAAAGAATAATCAAGATTGCTGGCCAGAATAACATCTGTATCAAGATTGGGATTAATTAAGTTGGCTGAAGCAATGGTTGTTTTACCCTTAACCACGCCTTCGAGCCAAAGATTGTCCTCAACAAAAATTAAGGAACAGTTGGAAGGCACTGGCAGGGTTTGATAAAGATATTGATTACTAATGACAAAGTAGTCATAATGCCAGTCCTCCTCTAGGCTATAGGAATAAGTTGAAGATAGCCTGGTAATGATCCAAACCTCCACCTGACCGTCATCTCTAAGCTTTAAGCGATATCCGCGACCCTGAGGATTAATTTCTGCAGATGGCCTGAGGTAAATTCCTCCTGATTGAGCGGCAGCTTTCATTATTGATAAATCAATAGTAATGCCGGCAAAGTCAAAAGCGGGATAGGGAAAAACAAAAAGATCCGGACTACTATTATCAGTAGTTGTAAAAACGCCTGGACACAAACAATCCGATCCCTGAATCTGACAACCGGCACTAATTGGACAGCTAGAACAACCAAAAGAAGAAGTGCAAATCCAATCTGGTTTGGCCGAAGCAACCAATGATTGATTCTCGCCATCAATGCGAATTCCGCCGTTCGAATGATAAACTCCTTTAATTTCATGGTCATCTCCAATCCAAACATTGTCATTTAAAATGTATGAATACTGGGCAATCGAAGGCCGGCCATAAAAAGCATTGATGGTTCTTTTTATATTAGGATATTTCAGTGTCCAACCCTCAACCGTAACCAAACTGCTAGTTAATTGACCACAAGAGGTTGTCGGGTCAGCCTGGAGAGAAAATCTACCGATTAAATTCCCCTGGGGATCAAAATAGTCTTTCTCTCCCTGGCAATCATCAGCTAGCTCATGATTGAGGCACCAATGGTAAAAATTCAAACCAGCTTCAGCAATTTCTAAAGACTCTGTCCAGGCAACTTTTTGAATGCTTTGGCGCAGCTGCAAAAGAATAAAACCCAGAATCCCGGAAAGCATTAAGAGAAAAATCGCGCCGAAAATTAAGGCATAAGTGACAATAATTCCTTTTTTGTAAAAAGTTTTTTTCATTGACTTTAGGGTAAAGGTGTTTCTTCAACCTGGCTTGTTTTTAAATTCCTCAACTGAACAAAAGATTCTAAGCCAAAATCCTGAGGCGATCTTTCCGGATTGCTGTTAATAACTAAATAGACTTTCATTAACTTGGTGTCTTTTAATCTGGCTGGCAAAATAGTTATTTCTTGATTATCGGTGTCAAAATATTGAAAGATTGGCGGCGCATTCCTGACATAAGAGCTTAAAATAGTAATTTCTTCTTGGTCTTCTGGATAAGATGGCGGTGAGCCAACTGGTTCAGTCACCCCTTTTTTGAATTGATGGTTTTGGCTAACAATATCTTCTGTCCAGGAAAGTTCAAACCTAGCCTTCATTGAATGTCTTGGATCCTGCCAATTGCAGTTGGCATCAACCCTGCTGGAAGCGCTAATTGAAAATTGGAGCAAGCCGTCGGCAGCGTCATCGTTAATGTCAAAAGTATTTGTGCCTTGCCAAATACCGGCACAATCAGAGCATTGGCCCGAACAGAAAGACGACAAATCCTCACCATCTAAAATAACATTGGCATATTCATTGCCGGCGCCAAAATCTCCTTCAACTGAAATCTGGACTTGAGCAGACTTTAGAGTCCCGGTCAAAAAATCAGAAAAACTAACTTGGCAGCTGCCGCCGCGACTGAAACTAACGCACTCTTTGACTAAAATTCCCGAACTGGTTGTCCCTAAGAAATACCTAATTCTTTCTGTTTCGTTGTCACCATCAATGTTGCTATAGAAAATAAATTCTTTGTCGTCTGCTTTTTCAATCGCATAAGCACCGTTGTCACCTTGCTTAGCCTGTCTAATCTCCTTAATCATAGTTTCAATCCCTTTTCTGGCTTCGTTAATGGCGATAGACTGTTCTTTGGTATAGCCATAGGCCTTGTAACTTAATGAAATAAAACCCATTAAAGCCACTATGGCTAAAACAAAAACCACAATTGCCATTAATGACTCAATAAGGGTAAACCCGGTTTTCATTCGATTTGCTCTAATCTGATTATTTTAATCTGATCTCCACTAACTAAAGTTTGGGTAACAAGGGATAAATATCCCGGAGCCTGAATTTCAAGATCATAGGTAGCTGACTGGAGAGGAATAAAATATGCCTGGCCAATCTGATTAGTGTCCAGAATTATATCATATCCCAATTGAGAATTGCTTAACTTAACCTGGCCGGCAAAAATTGGTTCAAGAGTTAGATTATCTTCTAAAATTAGCAAAAGGGAAGTTTGAGCTTCCAAGTATAGGCTAACTGGCAAGGTGGTATCTGGAGCCAAATCAATTGGATCAATATCTGGATCTGTGGCCATCAAACTTAAGCCGCTATCTAAATCGGTTGAGAAATAATATCGATCCCATTCCAATCCTGAGATAAAAACCTTGCCGTCACTGTTACTTTGCAAGCTTTGCGAATATTTATAAACCTCTTGTTCCTGCGAATCATGACCAATAATTTTTTCTCCTCTTAAATCAAAACTGGCAAAAGGAATAACGGTCGACGCTGATGTTTTCCAGGATAACTGCCAATCAAAAAGCGTTGGTGTAACCGATGGATTTTGCGTTGACAGACTAGCCTTAATTCTTAGTTGAGAATAATCTAAAACGCTAAGATTTTTCAAGTTTATAGGAGCAACTTCGAATCCAAATTCGTTATCGGGCAAATCTTGGTTAGGAACCAATTGCCAAGCTTCTTCCTGAAGATAAAAAACTTGATAAAGAATTTGAGTCGATTCTGGTTTTGATTGAGAAAAGGAAATTTCATCCCAAGAAAGCATATTACTAGGCTCAATTGTTTCTGAAATTAAATAACCCGAAGTCTGATATTCTCCCCCAACTTCTTCTAAGGAAACTTGTCCTCCAGCTATTGATAAATTTAAGATCTGAGATACTTGGCTCTGATCTGGAAAAGAATCTTTAAACTGCCCAAGGCCCCATAAAGAAAGAGTGGTGACATCAAAAAAACTTTGATGATCAATAGCTAAACTAATTGGCGTCAACTGACCCTCAATTACTAGGGGATGGGGAATCTCCGGAGTAGCGATTTCATCGCTGCCAAAGCTTCTCTCAAAACTATAGCCTGTTTTTGAAACCATAATTTTATAATTAGAAGGAACTAAAGAAAAATAATGTTGGCCGCTAATAGGTGTCGCGCTTTTAATAACAATATCGCTGGTAGAATCTATAATTTCAATTAGGGGAGAGGGAATCATAGCGCCAACAGCATCGAAAACCAACACCTCTAAAATCCCTCCTGTTTCTGAACACTCTTGGGCTAAAGAGGTGGGAGAAATATCTGTTGCCAGTTTCACCTGACCAGAATAACGTCCAGTCCAAGAAACTGTGATTTCTACTTTCTTATAATCATTAGGGCAATCGTCGTTAGGCGAAGCAACTCCGTCAATGGTGCTGACGACATAGTCAACCGTCCTGTTGACCGTGTAATTGGCATTGTTCTGGCTAACTACTGAGCTTGACAAAAGACTGCCAGCCGGAAAACCATCGGCAATACCAACTGATCCATAGGGCAAATTCCTAATCTTTTCAATCTCGCCGCTGGCAACAGCCGTAGCAACGATCTTGTTTCGGCTTTGAATGATCACCTTAAGAGCCAACTGGTAAGCGCCGGAAATACCCAAGAAAATAATCAAGGTCAGGAAAACACCAACCAAGACTTCAATAAAAGTGATCCCAGTAATGAATCCGGTAGTAGATTTTCGAGTTAAAAGCGGTGAGACTTTTTTTGTTTGTTTTATTTTTTTCATAGAGAGCTTGGTTTCGCAAAGCAAGACTTGAAAATTCACTACCGGATAAACCTCTTTTGAAAAAAACCCATCATATTTTTATTGGATACCTTCAAGCATAGAATACATTGGCTGAATCATGGAAATAGCGAAAAACCCCACTGCTGCCCCCACAGCTAACATCAGCAGTGGCTCAACCAAAGAAGCCAAGTTTTTGGTACTATTGGCAACCTCTTCTTCTAAGAAAACAGCTAATTGATCTAAAACATGCGAAGTTTCTCCGGTTTCTTCGCCAACTTCAATCATTTGAATTACAATCGGTAAGTACAGCCAGCCATAGGGCCTTAAAACATCAGACAACTTAGCTCCCTTTTTTATCTTATCTGAAGCTTCAAGAAGCGACTCTTCAAAATAGATATTACCAAGAGTGCCGGCAATAATTTCCAAAGATCTGACCAACGGTACCCCCGAGGCCATTAAAGACCCGAGGGTTCTGGTAAAACTGGCAGAATTTATCTCTTTGATTATTTTGGAAACAACCGGGATTTTCAAAAGAGTTTTATCAAAAAGCCTTTTAGTTGATTTGACTTTTAAGAGTTGTTTTAAGGCGATAAAAACGCCACCAATAATTAAGGGCAAAAGATACCATTTTTCTTTGAAAAATTTTCCCAAGCCAATCACAACCCTGGTAGTCAATGGCAGGGATATCTCTAGTTCGGCGAAAGTCGCCGCCAATTGAGGAACAACAATGATCAACATAGCAAAACCAATCAAAACCATAGCAGAAACAACCACTAAGGGATAAATTAAAGCGCCGGTTACTTTTGTTTTTAGTTCATATTGCTTTTCCAGCTGCTGGCTCAAGCTTTTTAAAACTTGCTCGAAAGTTCCCGATTCTTCTCCAACCTTAATCATATTTTGAAAGATCTCTGGAAAAATATCGGGGTAATCAGCCATGCCGTCAGATAAGTTACCGCCGTCAATAATATGTTTCTGAATTTTAAGCAAGGCTTTATTAAAATTCTTGTTTTTCGCCTGACCAGATAAAGTTCCGATGGCTTTGGGTAAAGACACCCCAGCTGAAGTCATCACTTGAAGATTCCTGATAAAGAATATCTTTTCTGAAACGCTGACTCTGCCGCTAAAAACCAAAGAGAATTTCTCTAACTTTGATGTTGTTTTTTCTTTTTCGTAAGAAATTAAAAACAAACCCTGCTGACGCAGGCTAACCGATAATTCTGTTTCGTCCTTAACTTCAAGAAGCCCTGATTTAGTTTCTCCCTGTTGAGATTTGGCAAGGTAAAAAAATTTCATTTTCTTTAGCCTTCTTGTTTCATTTGGAGGTAAGAATGGCGCGCCATTTAATCAATGATGACTCTTAAGACTTCTTCGATGCTGGTTTGGCCTTGAACTGCCTTAACAAAGCCATCTTCAATCATGGTGATCATGCCTTCTTTTCGAGCCTGGTCCTGAATCTGATCTGAAGTTGCCTGCTTAACAATCATTTCTTTAATTGATGCAGTTACTGTTAAAACTTCATAAATACCGACTCGGCCACGATAGCCTTCCGGAGACTCCTTGGTTATTTTCGGACGATAAAAACTAATATCTTTCCAATCCTGATCTTCTTTAATTATCTTCTCTTGTTTAAGAATTTCTAAAATTCTGTCTAAATTACAATACTTCTTCAGATCTTTTAATTCCGCTGGCTTAAGTTTGTAAACCACCTTATCTTCGGTTAACCGTCTGACTAATCTTTGGGCCAAAATCACGCTTAAGGTTGAAGAGATTAAAAAAGGTTCTGCTTTCATATCAATTAGCCTGGGGATGGCTCCCGAGGCAGTATTAGTATGAATAGTTGATAAAACTAAGTGACCAGTCAAGGCAGCGTTAATAGCCAGACTTACAGTTTCGTCATCCCTGATTTCACCAACCATAATAATATCCGGGTCTTGCCTGACCAAAGACCTTAACCCAGAAGCAAAGGTTAAGCCGATCTTAGAGTTAACTTGAGTTTGGTTAGCTCTAGAAATGCGATATTCAACCGGATCTTCAACGCTAGAAATATTTACTTCCGGAGTATTAAGAATCTCCACCATGGCATAAAGACTAGTAGTTTTACCACAACCAGTCGGACCAGTAATTAAGATCATACCCACCGGCTTCCTAAGAGCAATCCTAATTTTTTCTAAGGCCTCACCTCTAAGTCCCAGTTCTTCAAGGGTTAAAGCCTTAGTGCTTTCTGCTAAAAGCCTCATGACCACTTTCTCACCCTCAAAGACCGGTAAAACTGAAACTCTGACAGAGTATTTATAATCTTCTGTTTCGGCTTTAAATCTGCCGTCTTGAGGTAAACGATGCTCATCAAGCTTTAAATTAGAAAGAACTTTAATTCTGGCGACAATGCCAGCTAAAACATTTTTAGGTAAAATCATTGCCTCCCGCAAAATGCCGTCAATTCTGTACCTAACCATAATTTCTTTTTCAAAAGGCTCAATATGAATATCAGAAGCTCTTTGTAAAATGGCGTGTTTCAAAAGGGTGTCAACAATCTTAATAATCGGCATCTCTTCAGCAGCCTTTTCAAGATCAGCTGTTTCCGGAATAGCTTCTTCTTCCCGATGAGCCTTGATAACTCCGGCTTCTTTTTGAATAATTGAGCCGAACTCTGCTTCTAGGCTTTGATGATATTGTCTTAAAACATTCTTAATGCTTTCTTGAGTAGTTAGCCGAGGCAAAATCTTCAAATTAGCTTTTCTCTTGATAAAATCAATTGTGGCCAAATCCTCAGGATCAAGCATGGCTACTTCTAAGGCATTACCCCTCTTTTTAAAAGAGATAATATTATGAGTTCTGGCAATTGGTTCGGGAATAATCTTTAAAATTTCGGTGTCAACTTTTTCTTTTTCCAAATTAACAAAAGGAATGCCTAAAATATAGGCTTCAAGCTTGGCCAATTCTTCGTGCTTGATTAAACCGCGAGAAATTAAAACATCTCCAAGCCGCTGACTTGTTTTCTGGCTAATCTTCAAAGATTCGTCAAACTGATCTTCTTCAATAAGGTTAGCATCTAAAAGAAAATTTTTAAGCTGTTGAGGTTCAACTTGCATATTTATTTTAGGCAGCCATAGCGTTTTTAATTTTTGTAACTACATCCTCTAAAGTATAATCTGCTTTGATCATATAGGTAGTTGCTCCCAGCTCCAAGGCTTTCTCGATATTTTCCATGTCTCCCATATTAGTTAAGATGATTACTGGAATATTCCGAGTTTCATCGTTTCCTTTTAATCCTTTAAGAACTTCAAGGCCATGAAGCTTAGGCAGAACCAGGTCAAGGATAATCAGGTCTGGCTTTTCGCTTTTTGCTAAACGCAAACCGACTTCGCCATCAATAGCTGAAATCATTTTAAAGCCCTCTTTAGTCAAGACATCGCCAAAAGTTTTTTGAAGAGCCGACTCATCTTCAATGAATAAGATTTTTTTCATATCTTGAAAATTACATTTTAAAAATTTTCTTCATATATTTTTAAATATTTATCATTTAACCAAGAAATTAAATGAAAAAATAGTTGATTATTCGACCGGCAAAGTAAAAACGAATGTTGATCCTTGGTCCTCTTTAGAAACAAAATAGATTTTACCTCCCGATTTTTCAATAATGGATTTGGCAATATAAAGACCAAGGCCAGAGCCCTGAGCCTGAATTTTAGAAGCATTGCTGGCTCGGAAGAATTTTTGGAAAATATATTTTTGATCGTCTTCGGGAATACCAATGCCATTATCCTTAACTTCTAAGCAGAGAAAATTGGCTTCCCTTCTAAGAATAACTTTTATTTTGCCCTTGCTTTTAATGTTGTCGGCTTCGCTCGACACATTGGTTTCACCAATGTTGCCAGTCTCCTTAGGCACGATATTGCCAGTCTCCTTAGGCACGATATTGCCAGTCTCCTTAGGCATATCTGCTTCGCCGATATAGCGGATGGCATTATTTAAAATGTTGTCAGCTGCTTGTTCAACTTTCTGAAAATCAAAAACAATTTCTGGAAGATCATCTTCAACCTCTAGTTTAATCTCTATATTAGAGGCATTGATAAGAGGCTGAGATCGCGAAATTAAGGACCTAACTAATTCCACAAAAGAAGCTTTTTCAACTTTAAACGGCAGGTTGTCTGTCTCAATCTTAGAAACAATCAAAAGGTCAGAAATCATATCTTCCATTCTCCGACTATTTTCTCTTAAAATCTGCAGATAAGCGGTTTGCTTCTCAGAAACCTGGTCAATTTTACCAGAAATTAATAGGTCAACTGCCCACTTTAAATTTGAGAGTGGCGCCCCTATCTGATGGGAAACAATGCCGACAAATTCTGATTTCATCCTAGCTACTTCAGCTAACTTTTCAAAACTTTTAATGATGGAATAGCTAATGATTATCAAAAATCCTGAAATCATCAGCACAATGAAGGCCACTATTTCTGGATCTTGGCTGTAATGAATACCAATAAAATAAATAGTTATTGAGGAAACAATGATAACTATTCCTAAAACTAAAAATAAAAACTGGGGGCATTGCCAAAGATCAAGGTTATACTTCCGGCATTGTTTGGCAATGTTCATAGAATTAAAAATAGTTGACTTCATAAAATTATTTCTAGCAGACCGGTTAGCTGCGTTAGTTTTGTTAACTTTGTTAATTAACTCTCCGAAAAGAGTAATTAACTTTGTTAATTAACTCTCCGAAAAGAGTAATTAACTTTGTTAATTATAGCATACAGAAAAAATTGACCAAGTATAAAAGAGATGTTAAGTAAATAGATAGTAAGGCGTGGTATTTATCCGCCGAAGTTTTTAAAGCAAAGCGGCAGTCCCGAAGTATCTGCCTTGGAGTAACTACATGGCAGGCAAGTCCTTTGGAAGAACAAAACCCAGCATCGAGATAGCTTTTCGGGATGTGGTGTAGCGGTAGCACGAGTGCTTTGGGAGCACTTAGCCCCAGTTCGAATCTGGGCATCCCGACTAATCAAGACATTTCAATTTTTTAATACAATAAAAATGCCAAAACCATCTTTTGAAATTCTTCTTAGTGAAAACGAGAAAATTATTTTAGCTAGGGTTTTGTCAAAATTCGATCTACCTTTTAAAAAATATCCTGATTTCGGAACTTGGTCGTATATTATCAATACCGACAAGGGCTTGATCATTTTTGACGTCGGGCCTAAATATAACTCTTTTCTGCCGATTTTAAGATCCTTCGCAAAAAAAACCAATAATGCCGAGATTATTATCAATACTGTTAAAAAATATTTTCCCGGAAAACCAATCAGGGAAATACTAATATCCCACTATCATTTTGACCATTCAGAGGCTGCTCCGGAATTACAACAAAAAGCTAATGAAAACTTCGGTTTTCTTCCCCCAATCAGGATTCATAAAAACGATACTGAGTCAAAAAGATTCGTGAAAATTTTTAAATCAGGACTAAGCTGTGTTTTTAAAAAAGCTGGCTGCCAAAATTGGAAAATGGGAGAAAACCTAGAAGACGGAGAAAACATTAACGGCACCAACTTTACTGTCAGTCACGCTCCCGGCCACACCACCGGCAGCGTTGCTCTTGTCAATGAAAAGAAAAAGATTGTTATTTGCGGCTGGTGGACCGAAGGCATTAAAAATCTTATTGTCAGAAATATTCTAGAAAAATTGACTGAGGAAGACAAAAAAAATATCTCTATAAGTATAAGAAAAATAAGGAAACTAGGATATAGTTTTTACTTTTATCACCCAGAATGCGATTTATGATAAAAAAGTCAATTTCTAAACAACCTTTGCCTTCTAATGCCAAAAAAGTTTTTAAAGGCATTGTCTTTGATACTTATCAATGGCCAATTAAAGGATATGATGGCTCAACTAAAATATTTGAAAAAATAAAAAGGCAAAATACGGCCATGGTTTTACCGATAACTAGAGACGGCAAAATCATTATTACTTACCAGCAACAACCAGGCAAAAAGCCTTTTTTAGGCCTTGTGGGCGGCAGGATTGATAGAAATGAAACTCCGCTTCAAGCCGTTAAAAGAGAATTATTAGAAGAAACTGGCTATCAAGCCAAATAATGGTTTTTATGGAATGCTATCCAGCCGGTCAGTAAAATTGAATGGACTGTCTATATTTTTATTGCCAAAAATTGCCATAGGGTAGCTGAACAAAGCCTGGACGGAGGAGAAAAAATCAGACTTGAATACCTGACTTTTAAGCAGTTCGAAAAAGTTGTTATTAATGGTAAAATTAGTGATATTGAATTAAGGCTTAAATTTTTAGAAGCTAAGCTTAATCCTAAAAAAATGAAAAAACTTAAAAAACTTTTATCTTAAAATATGAAAAAAATTCTCATTATTGACGACGATAAAATCAACCAGGATATTCTGTCTAAAGCTTTTAGACAAAAAAATTACCAGGTTTTTTCTGTTTACAACAGTCTAATTTCATTTGAGAAAATAACTGAGCATAAGCCAGACCTGATTATCTTGGATATCTTGATGCCGGGAATGAACGGCTTCCAGATATTGGAAAAAATGAAAAAAAAATCTATTATTCCCAAAACTCCGATTATCGTTCTAACTGCTTTGAGCGAAGAAAGTAATTTTAAGAAATCATTGGCGCTGGGAGCCGACAATTGCCTGCTTAAAACCGATTATGATCCCAGTCAATTAGTCGAGATAGTCACCCAAAGATTAAAAGATAAATAGCTAAATTAAAAATATGTCTAAAGGCGTTTTAGTCGTTATTGTTATCATTATGATTGCGGGTTTCGGCTATTGGTTCTATAAGAGCTATAATATTTCGTTGCCGGACCAAAGCCCGACTGAAGATCTTATTAAAGAGCTTTTTGCGGCCAAATATGGCAAAGAGATATCTGAAATAACTATTGAGATTAATAAAGAAACTGAAACCAATGTTGCTGGCGTGGTTCAATTTTCCCCGATCGGACCAGAAAACTCAGGCGTTTTTCTGGCCGTTAAAGTAGATGATAATTGGAAAATAATTTACGACGGCCAAGGGTCAATTCCTTGCTTAGATATTGAACCTTACAATTTTCCGGTTGATCAAGTTCCAGAGTGCGCTAACTTAAACGGAGAATTAATCCAAAGATAATTTACTAGAGAAACTCTTTTAGTAAATCTTTGATTGAAGTTTCTAGGGGTTGATTGGCTAGAACCATCTCATTGTCTAAAAGTTGATCTCCAAGAACTAATCTTTTTTCCTGATAAAAAACACCGACGGGAATCTTCTCTCCCCACTCCTGAGCTTTTTGAAAAGCCAGATTTTTATCATTGGGCATATAATCGGTTTCTGCTAGCTTGTAAATTCTTTCCCTGTACCAGGCAGAAGTATTGGTAAAGTTTAGGCTGACACAGGGTTGTAGGATGTCAACCAGGGAAAAACCTTTATGGCTAATGGCCCGGGTCAGAATATCAGTCAAATGGGGGATATCTCCAGAAAAGCTGCGAGCTACAAAAGTGGCTCCGGCGGCAATTCCTAGAGCCAAAGGATTAAGCTGGGGGTCGACTACTCCTTGAGGTGTTGTTTTTGTTTTCATGCCTTTTTCTGAAGTTGGCGAAGCCTGTCCCACTGTCAAAGAATAAATTTGATTATTATGAATTAAACAGGTAATATCAGGATTTCTTCTTGAAGCATGGATGAGGTGGTTGCCACCCTCTCCCAATTGATCGCCGTCGCCACCAATTGCAATTACTTTTAATTTTTTGTTAGCAAGATTAGCGCCGGTTGCAACTGGTAAAGTTCGGCCGTGGATTGTTTCAAAGTTATAAACCCTAAGATAATTAGCCATGTGACCATGACAACCAATCCCATAAGCAACCATAATTTGATTAGGGTCCAGGCCCAATTGTTCAAAGGCTTTTTCTAAACCAGCCATAATTCCAAAATTACCACAACCGGGACACCAAATGATTTTGTTTTGAGTTTTAAAATTCACGACAAATATTTTTATAATATTTAAGGATTACAACAAATAATTTTAAAGAATTTAAGAATCACAAGAGTTGTTTTACTTTATCTGCAATTTCTCCGGGATAAAAGGGCCGGCCATCATACTTTAAAAATTGGTTTTCGGTCTTAAGACCTGTCTTTTCCCTGATTAGACTCGCCAGTTGACCGCTGGCATTTTGTTCTAATAATAAAATTTGTTTATCTTGGCAAAATTCAGCCACTGACTCTGATGGAAAGGGATTGAGAAAATTTAAGTGGAGAAAATTAGTTTTAACCCCTTGGCCATCTAAAATCTTCTGGGCTTCAAGAATGATTCCCTTGTTTGATCCCCAAGAAATAAAGCCGAATTTAGCTTCTTTGGATCCATAAACTGACGGCTTAGGCATTTCTTGTTCCAAGGTTTCTAGTTTTTTCATTCTTTTTTCTACCATTGCCTTTCTCGTTTCAATATCCTCAGCAACAAAACCAGCCTCATTATGCTCATAAGAGGTGGTAAAAAATGGTTCTTTGGTCTGGCCGATAAAAGCCCTGGGAGAAATGCCGTCTTGACTAAATTTATAACGACGATAATCTTGAAAAGAGTCTTCTGAAGAAACTGTTTTGCCTCTGTCAATTTTAGCCTTAGAGTCGTCAATCAGTTCAATGGCCTGACGGCTTTCAGCTAAATATTTATCGGTCAAAACTATCACCGGTAATTGATATTTTTCTGCCAAATTAAAAGCTTCGATCATTAACCAAAAACCTTCTTCAGCGTCCCCGGGAGCCAAAACAACTCTGGGAAAGTCGTCATGAGAAGCATGTAAAACAAATTTTAAGTCTCCTTGACCGGTCCAAGTCGGCATGCCGCTGGACGGTCCCGACCTCTGACCTTCAATCACTACTAAAGGAATTTCAGCCATACCGGCCATGCCAAGAGCTTCAGCCATTAAGCAAAAACCTCCTCCTGAACTGGCAGTCATTGACCTAACGCCGCAAACTGCTGACCCCAAAGCGGAATTAATGGCGGCGATCTCGTCTTCAGGTTGGAAATAGACCAACCCTAACTCTTTGGCCTTAGAGGCAAAATAGGTAATCAAAGAATTAATCGGAGTCATTGGGTAAGCAGCAAAAAACTTGCAACCAGCCTTAATCGCTCCTAAGCTAAAGGCGTCATTGCCCGTCATAAGCAATCTTGGCTTGGCTTTTATTTTTTTCAAATCGAATTTAATTTCCTCAGCAGCAAAATTATTCTTAGTATAGTCAAAGCCCTTTTGGGCAACTTTAATATTCAAATCAATAATTTCCAAAGTAGCCCAGGAAAAGATCTCTTTAATGGCTGATTCTAAAACAGAAAATTCAACCTTTAGTAAAAAGGTAATCGCTCCTAAGGCGACATTATTCATCATTACTTCTTTGCCATTATTATCCAAAGCTATCTTAATCAACGGAATTGACAAAACCTTGGCCCCCGAAGGCAGTTTCTCTCCAGAAGCTTTGTCTGAATTAAGAATAACAAAAGGCCGAGAAGAAAGCTGGGCTTTGTTAAAATCAACTGCATCCTGATTTAAAGCGATTAAAAAATCAACCGGCAAAGATGGGGAATAGACCGGCTGACCTGAGATTCTGACAGTATAGATATTGTGTCCGCCCCTGATCAGGGAAGGGTATTCGCTGTAATCAAAAACAAAATAGCCGGATCTCAAAGCAATCTTGGCTAAAATCAAACCGGCCGAAGCAATGCCATAACCGGCCTCACCACCGATTCTAATATTAAAATCATTTTCTTTCACAGTCTATTCTGATTGCAAGATTATATTATATTAAAGATTATAACGCATAACGGTATATCGGGCAATCTTGCCCGCTATAAACAAGTTTGAAAGCTTCGCTTATAAACGAGTTTGAAAGCTTCGCTTATAAACGAGTTTGAAAGCTTCGCTTATAAACGAGTTTGAAAGCTTCGCTTATAAACGAGTTTGAAAGCTTCGCTTATAAACGAG
>Ga0268276_1001521_pt1 | contig 22431 bp, 9 predicted proteins | sample saktaG_4_FD_190145 | JGI IMG/M metagenome (GOLD analysis project Ga0268276, IMG submission 190145) | Saline water microbial communities from Sakinaw Lake, British Columbia, Canada - sak_2010_1_5_45m | ecosystem: Environmental > Aquatic > Non-marine Saline and Alkaline > Saline ... | reverse complement strand
AAACCAGAAGAAAAGGGCACTCAGCAACCCCCTTCTTTACCAGAAGTAAATATCCCGGCTGGCTTTGACTGGAAAATGGCTCATCCGGTTAATTTCCATATCACTGGAACCCAGAACCAGGTGATCATAATTTCTTCTGCTGACGGAGCTTCCACATTTCATAAAAGTATCATCACTGCAGGGATGAATACGAGAGAGATCAGATTATCTCTCCCGGATTATATCAAAGAGGTTACCATCAATGGGACACTGGTAAGCATTATCGGTTCTGATGTAAATTTCACCATTCCTTTCAAGAAAGATATTTTAGTTCCGAATTACAACCTTGTCTTTGACGGAGTAAATGATTATGTTGATATGGGAGATCCTGCAGGAGGAGACCTTGACTTTGGAACCAATGATTTCACGTGTGAAGCCTGGGTAAATACAACGGATGCATCATCGGATGTATCATTTCGCCGGATTTTTGCAAAGGGGAATGACTGGTCCTGCTTTATAAGGTCAACCGGTCAGGTTGATGTATACTATCATTCAACTGTGCTTACAACTCCTTCCACTGCAACCATAGATGACGGCGGCTGGCACCATGTTGCTGTTGTGCGGGCTGGCACCAACATTAAAATATACATCGATGGCGTGTTGGATGTGGATGAAACGAAAGCTGCCTGGGGTGGCGATCTGAATTCTACTGATGAATTCAGGGTAGGGCACAAGAAGGTAGGAGCAATAGCTAATGGTCACTGGCATGGAAAAATTGACGAAGTCAGGGTTTGGAGCTCGGCCAGGGATGCAGGGGAGATCGCTGGAAATTATGACAAGCTGGTTAGCCCGACAGCAGCTAATCTCCAGGGAAACTGGAGAATGGACGAAGGAACAGGTTCCACTGCCTACGATAACTCACCGTTTGGGAATGATGGAACCATCTCAGGGTGTTCGTGGAATGCACAACCCACGGGTTTTGACAGTGACGGAGACGGGGTTTTCGATGAGGATGATGACTATCCACTGGATGATACCCGCGCATTTGATAACTATTACCCCGTTGCCGGCACAGGTACCCTGGCATTTGAAGACCTCTGGCCCTGGTGGGGCGATTATGACTTCAACGACCTGATCCTGGACTATCGGTTTAAGACCGTTACCAATTACGACAACGAAGTAGTTGAAGTAATCGGAACCTTTACAGTTCGCGCAAATGGAGCTAAAATGCACAATGGGTTCGGATTTGCATTACCCGATGCCGATGCCACAATTGCATCCAATATAGTTGTTACGGGTTATTCCCTTACGCAAGGGATCATCACGATCGATGGAACCAGCCACTTTGAGTCGGGACACACATATCCCGTTGTCATCGCCTTCGATGATACATGGGACCTGATGGAAGGAATTTACAATACAGTTCCCGGTGGCGCTTACACTCCTCCTGTTTCGATTGATATCACGATGACAGTGACCGGCGGTGGTCCGTTCGAAGAATCAGACTTCGCCCTGGATACCTGGAATCCATTCCTCTTTATTGACCTCACCCGTGGACGGGAAGTTCATCTAATCGATTATTTACCGACCGCCCTGATGGATCCTGATTATTTCGGACAGGGAGATGATGCAAGCGATCCTGGAACAGATACCTATTATCATACAATTACAGGATTCCCCTGGGGGATGGATTTCCCGGTTGCTTATGAATATACCTGCGAATACAGGGAACCCTCTATTGCTTACCTCCATTTTATCGAATGGATACAATCAGGAGGGACTTTATTTACCGACTGGTACAGCAACACAGGGGCAGGGTATAGGAATACTACCTATATCTGGGCGCCGTAGGGTTTATAAAACAAATTAAAATTACTATTTGTAGGGGCTGTCTCAAAAGTTGAGGCAGCCTCTTTTTTTATGTCCTCAGGACAGGCCTCGCTACTGCCTCCACAACTGGAACGCTTAAGTATTTATGAGTGCTTTTTAGGATAAGAATAAACCCCGCGTTCCTAGGTTGTTCCGGCAGTAGCTGATGTTATTTTTTGCTTCTTTAACGTACTGAATGTTAATAACTTATTGATAAACAATTGTTCTATCTTCCTGATTATCTGTAAGATATGATTAACTTGCAGGATAAAACAGATAAAACGTACAAACGTTAAATTCAAAGATTACGCACAGAATCAGATCATGCTGATTCCTCCTTCCCTTGAGGAGATGATTGACCCTCATCATCCTGTGCATATTGTCAATCAAGTCATCGATAAGATCGACATTGATCTTCTTTTTGCTAAATTCAAGGGAGGAGGAACTTCGAGTTATCATCCCAGGATGTTGCTCAAGGTGGTTGTGTTTGGTTACCTGAGCAACATATATTCTTCGCGCAGATTGGAGGCATCCTTGAAGGAGAACATTCATTTTATGTGGATCTCCGGGATGAACACTCCCGATCACAATACGATCAACCGTTTCCGAAGTGAACGCCTGAAGGGAGTTCTTAAGCAGGTTTTTGGGCAAGGTAGTTGAACTGTTAGTTTCCGAGGGATTGGTGAACCTTAAAGAAGTTAATACCGATGGCACCAAGATCGAATCCAAAGCAAACCGGTACACCTTCGTGTGGGGGAAATCAATTAAACTGAATAAAGAAAGAATAAAGAAGCAGTTAGAAGAATTTTGGGATTATACCCAGCAGATTGCAAAAGAAGAACTTCAGGATACAAGCCCTACGACTTTCGAACAAATCGACTCTGAGAAAGTAACCGATACGATCAAAAAAACAAACAAAGCCCTCAAAGATAAACCAGTCAGTAAGAAGGTAAACCAAAAGCTAAAATATGCAGCCAAGTACTGGCCTGAAGCTCTTGATCGATACAAAGACCAGGAGGACAATGATAAAAAGCATCCCTTTGGTGCGGATAAACTCTACCTGCCTGCTACCAGGCTCAGAGGTGTCAGGGTTGTCCCTTGCGGGGAATGTGTCATGAAAAACCTGACAATAGGGTCGTTGAAGTAAATCATCATCTCAGGTTACTCAAAGCCAAAGCCCGGAAATTGTTGCTGAGTGAAGAAGGGATCAGGCACCGAAAAAAACGGCCCTGGGACGTAGAGTCGGTCTTTGGGAATATAAAATACAACAAAGGCTTTACGAGATTTATGCTAACAGGATGTGATAAAGTTGAAATCGAAGCAGGTTTACTCTCCATAGCGCATAACCTCGCCAAATGGGAGTGTTAATCTCCCTGGAATCCTTACAAATAAAGAAAAACACATCAGCTGCTGCCGGAGCAACCTAGGAACGCGGGGTTTATTCCTGACTTGAAAAGTTTAGATCTAAAGCTCAAGCGTTCCAGTTGCGGAAGCGGCAGCGAAAAAAAAAGAAAAAAAAGAAATATCTATCGTGTTTGTGGAAACTAAAAGGGGTCGTCTCGATGTTTTGAGACAACCCCTACGTTTTTTATACGGGATGCCCTCCTTTTTTGGTATTTATAGCCCAATAAATTTTAGCCTAATAGATAAATCTGGCCTTACTTCCTCAATTGGAATATCTCTTTCTGAAAAGCAATAAAAGGGTCAGAGAGTAAACGAGCATCAGAATTGAGATAATCTCTTCCATCACGTCACTTTGACCTGTCGCTGTTATTCCAAATACCGTAGCTACTATAAAAAAAAGGCTTGGATGTGGAAACAAAGTTCTGAATGTAAGGGTTTGTGACTCCCGGTGACGGATCCATCCAAACAGCAGAAAAAAGAATAATAGAGTACCAAATAGATTGGATAGATCGTCCATAAGGGGATTCAGGAAGTTATGAAAATTTGTCTCATGCTGGTCATTTAACTCAAATACCCCCTTGGTTTCCCATCCGAACAACCGTTGTCCGTAACTGATCTCTTCCAGCATAAAGAAAAGACAGAATGCGCAAACACCGAGGATTACTAATATTGTCAACGGTTTGTTTACCCGGAGGCTTCCCTTGCGAAACAATAGGAAGAGCGAAGTAATTAACAGGATACAGGAAATGAATAAATTGACGACTGTCATCCATTCAAAAACGCCATCCTCCAGAAACAGTGGTTCAATGAGAGGCGAAAAGTGGAATCTGAATAAAAAAAGGAGCAGATATGTGATGATCAGGGAAATAGAGAAAATAAATTGGTAGTAAGATTGAGATAAAAAACAATTTGAGGGAAAAAAGAAGTCCCGAACATCGGAATTTAAAAAATAGTTGTTAATAAAATCTCCGATATAGCAAAAGGGGCGCTTTTGGCGAATTAGAATCAAGGATCCAAGGATAAAAATCACTACTCCTAATCCGGCAAGAGCTAGTGAAAACACGTCAACCCCCATGTTCAGACTGTTATCCTGACTAAAAACAGACGCAATAAAACCGATGGAGTAAACACCTAAGAAATTTCGGAAAATGATCAAGCTTACACCACCGACAATACATAAAAGCCCCAGAACATTAAGGAAGAGAGGCCAGGTTCTTGCTGGTTGACTGTTGCTCATACGAGATACCAAAACATCAGTTAATTAAAACCTGCTCAAATGTAAGGATTGAATTAGTCAGCATATCCCTTGAAATATGAAATTTTACTATTTTTACTAACAATACTTGTATGGGACTGCTTTAAGTGAAAACATAGTAAAGATATACCAGGGAAAACAGGATCAGAAATGATATGCCTGCCATGCTGAGGAGCTTCAACCACCGTGGTGGATGGATAGCAGCAGGGAAATGTTTACTGGTGACAACTTTGTAGTTGATAATGGCAAACACGGGAGCAGTCAGGAATGAGAGAACAGTCGCGAACTTAAGTAATGATCCCATGTTCTTTGTAAAGAAAACGATGATCAAGACTGTCGTAATGGATAATATGATAATCCAGAAGATATAGAGTCCGCGTCCGAACATCTTGAACGATGGGAATAACTGATGCAGCGAACCCTCAAGTGACCGGGGGTACCCGTCAATAACAGTGATAGCCGTACTGAACATGGTAATAACCACGATGATGGCAATGACAGTATGGCTCCAGCCGCCGATAGAATTTGTATAGAGCGAAACAAGCTGCTGAGAGAACACAACACCATTGGCCGAAAAAGTCTCTCCTGTGCCATACATCACCAGGGCGCCCAACCCTAAAAAGAATAATGCCATCACCGCTGAACCGATATACCCGATGTGGAAGTCAATATGATACTCCCGGAAAGTTGGCGTGTAAAGGGTCTGTTTATTTCGTTCCACAGCCCAGAGCGATGGCCATACGGAACAGTCCATAGGGGTAGGCATCCAGCCCATCAGAGCGATCAGGAAGGTGACTGCCGCAGTGTCCCACAACGGAGGAGGAATAAACCCTGGCTTTGTATGAGCCCCTTGTGTGAGAGCGAAAATAAAAGCTGTTACGGTAAAAACCGCCAGAATGGCAATCATCACTTTCATAAATCTGTCAAGGAATGCATACCTTCCAACAAATAACATCAGCAGGATGAGGCTTAATAAGCCAGTACTTGTCGCAAACGGGGTGAGATGAATCTGAAGCAAATAGGTTGCCAGATCGGCTGTCACCTTAGTAACCGCAGCAAAATTAGCAATCGCAGACACCACTGAGAGAAGGAAGAAGGTCACAATCGCCCATCTTCCCAGTTGCCGGTATCCGTTAAGAATGCTTTTGCCTGTTGCAGCAGTATATCTGTAACTGAATTCAAAGAAAGGGTATTTAAACAGGTTAATCAGAAGGATGGCCCAGATAAGCCGGTAACTGTAACTTGCTCCGGCTTGGGTTGAGAGTACAAGGTGGGAGGCTCCGATAGCTGCTCCGGCGTACAGAACCCCGGGGCCTATGGTTTTGAGTACACCTTTCAAAGAAAAGGTTTGCTTAGGTTGCGTTTTTATCAAACCTGTTTTTTAAACAAAAATAGCATAATTAAACCGATCTGTACTTCGTCTTTTTGTCAGGAATGGGTTCAGTTAAAATAGCTTCCTTTGTTAAAGAATAATTAATAAATTTGCAATCCTTTTCAATAAGGATATCGGGGCGTGGCGCAGTTGGCTAGCGTACTTGCATGGGGTGCAAGGGGTCGGAAGTTCGAGTCTTCTCGCCCCGACAACAGTAAAAACAAGGGGTTCAGGGTTTCCGGAACCCCTTGTCTTCATCGGGAGAGCACCTCGACCCACCTCCCTCATACCTCGACTCTAATCTTTCAGACATCTCACCGCAAACCCATTAATCCGTGAAGAGGGATAAAAGGAGACACTGGGTGTGTAATCAGGATCGGCTAACAAATTGATCATGCCATGAGCCCATGCTTTATCCGGTCCATGCATATCGGATGACCAGATGAGAGTGGAGTTAATGATCGTCGCTTCAGGACCTAGTGCCCAGATTTTATTATTGAACCTAACTCCATCCAGGGGCGCATTGAATCCGGAATACCCGGTGATTTTCAGCGGGTTGCCGGCAAACCCGTTGTTGATATAGTTGTTAAACAGGGTGGTCCATTCACCCTCCGTGGGGATGTGCCATCCGGGCGGACAGAGTCCTTTCACCCCAGAGGTCTCACTGTATTCCATCACTTCATCCCATTGATATAATCCCCCGGAGGAGGTACATCTTACAAGCTGGTTGAGGTAACAATACTTCTCCGGAATACAATTATCGCGGTGTACGGTCAGATGCAGTACCTGTGTTCCATAATTCAGATTGGCTGCCAGCCAACATTGGATTCCAATCCGAACCGTTGGGTAACTTGTCCCATCACGAATATCCAAGATCGTATCCCCGCATGTGAACGGAGCGTCGGATAAGACGGTAATGCGTAAAGTGTCGCTTCTGGTGCAGCTGAAACGGTTGGTGTAAGAGTACCAGATAGGATGAGTCCCAGGTCCGGATAACGCAGGATCAAACGTACTCCCTGCCAGGTAATCTCCATTAAAGAAACCACCACGGGGAACTCCCCCACGTAACAGGATAGGCCTGGCCCCTGAAAGGGTGATTGTGTCAAAACAAACGGGAAGCGTGACAACAGGTGAAGGTTTAACCGTGACCACAACCTGGTTTGGAGTGCCCTGACAACCATTGGCAACTGGTGATATGGAGTATGTGACATTTCCTGGTACGAATGCTGAAGTGATCAGTTGCTGGGAGATCTGGGATCCGGCACCTCCTGAGAATCCACCCAGGTAAATGGAACTGGGTGACGCACTCCAGGAAAAAGTTGTGCCTGAAACTTGTGATGTCAGGTCGATTTGGCAAGTGTCGGCCGAACAGATGGTATCTATGGGAGGCGTAATGATAACATCCGGAACTGGAAAAACAATAACCCGGAAATGTACCGTGTCTCCCTGACAATTGTTCGCTTCTGCGGTCACGATATAGATCACCGTATCAACTGTATAGCCGGCATTGGAAAGGGTTTGCTGGATGGTGCCTCCGGTCCCGTCGCTATATCCCGAAACGGAAGGGGAGGAACATGCAGCTGTCCAGGAGAACGTTATTGGGTAGGCGAGGTTTGCCTCAAGAGGGATCTGGAAGGTGCCGAGATTGCAGATAGAAAAAGTTCGTGCCTGATTGGTTACTTCGGGTAACGGATTCACCTCCACATAAACGGTATCAGAGATCCCCGGGGGACATCCGAACGCTTCGGGAGCAGCAATATAGTAGACCGTTTCAATCTGAAGCGTTGGATTAACCAGTGTATCCTCTATCAGGCTTCCGCTTCCGGGTTTATTCCCTGTAACATTCGGATTCATTGAAGTGGTCCAGGTGAAGGTGCTGGTTGGAACTTGCGACAAGCACTGGATAGCGGAGATATCTTCTGAGCAAACAACAGGAAAGGGTGGATCAAAGGTCACATCCGGTAGCGGAAAGACGGTCACGGTGAAGTCGGTTGCCAATCCGATACAGCTGTTTGCCTCAGGAACCATTAGATAAATCACACTGTCTGAGGCTGTTCCTGAGTTAGACAACTGCTGATCCAGCAGGGTTGCCGGGCTTCCATTCGTAGCCCAACCTGAAACATTACCGGATAGTTGTGTGCAACTCCAGGTAAACGTTGTGCCTGTCACATTGGAAAGTAAGCTTGTGTTCGTCCAGGCATCATTGCAGATCCCGGCAGAGGGTGGTGTGTTAGAAAGGTCAGGGACCGGATTGATCAGGTTGTAGACAGATGCCGTTGTACCAATGCAACCATTGGCCGAAGGGGTGATGAAATAATTGAGGGTATCGATGGTATATCCGATATTGGTGATCACCTGGCTGATGGTATCCCCGGTTCCATCTGAAAAGCCGGTCAGGTTGCCAAAGGTGGAGGCTGTCCAGGTAAAAGCGGCTCCGGCAACATTTGATTCCAGCGGAAACTGAATGGTATCGTCAGAGCAGATCGTTTGGGGAAGTAATGAAGTTGTAACTGAAGGAATTGGGTTTACGATGACAGGGATGACAAGAGTTGACCCGGAGCATCCGCTTGATGCAGCTGTAACCGAATAAAATACCGTATCGATGAAGTTGCCTGAATTAATCAGTGTTTGTGAAATCGTATCTCCGCTCCCAGAAGTATATCCACTGATGTTTGGGGAGGAGGCTGAAGCAGTCCAGGAGAATGTGCTGTTTGCAACAGGAGAGGAGAGTGAGATCCTCGTTGTATCTCCGGAGCAGAATGAGATATTGGAGGGGTTCGCAATGGCTTCCGGGAGAGGAAAAACGGAAATACGAAATACGGAATCTCCTCCGGAGCATCCGTTTATGGAGGGAGTTACTGTATAGATTACCGTATCCGGTTCTGTTCCCGAATTGGTCAGGGTCTGACTGATCGTCACCCCCGATCCGGCTGAAAATCCGCTGAGGAGTGGAGAGGTGGCGAGGACGCTCCAGCTAAAAGTGGTACCAGGGATGTCGGCCAGCAGGTTGATATTTGTCATTCCGTCCGAGCAAAAGCTGGTATCGGTATTGGTGTTGGTTAGGGCAGGAAGTGGATTGACGGTAACCGCGTAATTCAAGGGAAGTCCAACGCATCCTCCGTTGTTGGGCGTGATGGTGTAGGTAACAATACCCGGTATTAATCCCGTATTGACAAGCTGCTGGTTGATGGTATCCCCACTGCTGCTGCTGGATCCTGTCACCGTTCCTGCAGTGAGGGCCGCAGTCCAGGAAAATATAGTTCCCGTTTGGCTGGATGTGAGGGGAATGGTTGTGTACTCCTCAGAACAGATGGTTTTCTCCGGAGGTGAATTTGTCACTGCAGGAGGTGGTGTGAGAAGAAGGATCATCGTATCACTTGCCACAGGACATGATGTGTATCCTGTGGCCTGAAGGATGAGAGAGACAGAACCGTTGGCGATATCTACAGATCCCGGGGTATAGACCGGGTTCAGAATTGTAGAATTGCTGAATCCTCCATCACCCAGGGATATCCATTGCAGCACGGTGTAGTTGGTTGCCGCGGCATTGGTTACCGCATAGGTCCAGTTGGCGCATACAGCCGTATCAGAACCGGAAAACGAGGTGGCCGGGTTATTGAAGGTAAGCGTCATCTCATCCGTATCATCCCCGCACAATCCATCCGCAAAGAGGGTGAGGGTAACCGATCCATCCGTGTAGTCGGCCAGGCTGGGGGAGTAAGTTGCATTCACCAGCGTGGTATCGTCAAAGGTCCCGGTTCCGGATGAGGACCAGAGTGTGTTAGCCGAATTGATCACTACGGCATCAACCAGCAGATGTGGATATCCCACGCAGGCAACTGTATCTGCACCGGCAGATGCTACCGCCGAAGGAAGCACGATAACCTGAGTTGTATCACGTGTCACGCAATTGCCGGTCCGGGTGGTATTGAGGATATAGTTGGAGGTGTCGGCCTGTGTAAGTAGCATATTATAGTTGAAAATAGGATCAGGGATGGTCGGCGAACTGAGAAAGAGGGTAGGGATCCAGTAGTAACTGTATCCGGCAATTCCCGGAATCCCAAGTTGGGCGTTGGTTTGCATGCATACCTCTACATCCGGCCCGGCATTCAAAAGGCGGATCTTATTGATCGCCAAAACCACATCGCCACAGGCACATGCATTGTCGGATAGTCTCATCGCGACGAGCATGTTACAAATCTTTTCTGCTGGGACTGTGAAGGTTGATGTGACCAGAATGCTGTCGCCTGCAAGAATTCCTGTAGTGTTCACTGTTTGAAAATAGAGGGAATCTGCCCCTGTGTCATCCGCAATGCCGTTGTTGTTGGCATCGTGAACAAAGAGCACCTCCATGAAAGGTGCGTTTAACGTATCGGCGCCACTGTTTTTGATTGTATATTCAATGGTGATTGTCTCTCCCGTCGTTCCGTCAGGCACACTTGTAGCATTATATTTTCCAAAAGACAGGTGGTCTTTGAAGATCGGCTTGAACTGGACCTGGGTGGAAGTGATGGAGTAAATAAAGCAACTGTCGCTTGGTGCCGTCTGGCAATAGACTTTGGCCACAAGCAACGTATTGGTCTCTAGCGGGACAGTATCGCAATTCAGGCTTCCGGGATCAATATCTTCAATTTGGAATTCGAATACGATGGAATCATTGACCGTGAGATTGGGCTCAATGTTAAAATCCAGGTAACGGATTCCGGCAATTACGGAATTGGTCACACCACTCGGCCCATTGTGAATGTTGGTAAGAGAACCGTTTACTATATCAAAGGCATCATCGATGGTAATCTTCAGCTTTTCGATGGTGGAGACCGAAGAGGGTCCGAGGTTGATCACTTTTACATGGACAGGCGTATTATCGCTGCAGGTCTGGAAACCATCTCCGGTAGTCGTGTTGATCACATATAGATTCACACTGGTAGGAATATTTGTGATCAGGATCTGCTGTGTGTATGAGTTGCGGTACTTTACTTCGCCGCAGGCATTGGAGGCAGAAGCAACCACCTGGATCGACCTCCCGGATGTAAAATCACAGTTGGTGACAATTTTAAACTGTACCCTATATCCGTTTTTCGGCAGGCTATCTACTCCCAGAAGATGAGGGATGCCGTTTGGATCAGAGGAAATCTCAAGCACCCATTTGTTGCTTCCGGCGGGTAAATTAACCGGGTCGCTAAGCTGGACGAAGCTCCCTGTAGAATAGGGGTATTTGAACAGAGATCCTCCGGGAACCAGGGAAAGGCCGGGAGGTACAGCAATCGTCATCTTCAAGTCAAAGGCATAGGATAACTGTGTGTTGGTGACAACGGCTTCATACACAAGGGTATCACAAAGATTAACAGGATTGATAGGAGAGGTGATAGCCAGGTTCAGGGAGACATCTTTGGGGTCCAGGTAGAGATATGTCGTATTTTCCGTACAGATGTACCCTGATGAGGGATAGCCCAGATCGGGGTTTACTGGGTAACTGGCACAGTTGAACCCATGCCTGACAAACAGGCTATCGAACTCACAAACGGAGTAAACAGCCTTCACAAGGTAGCTTCTGCAATCACTTCCAACCAAGGATCCAAGCTGAACCCAGGTTTTGCCGGGAGCATAAGAGGTTGGCGTATAGCTGACCGGACTGCCGGGATTAGTGATGTCGATGACCCTTGCCACAGTAATTCCCTCAGCCTGATGCTCAAATCCTAACCAGTTGTTCTCTGCATCCAACGACTGGATGTTGCATAACCTCACCTCCCAGGTCACGGAATCTTCCCTTCCCTCGGTGGTTGGTGTAATTGCCGTAAACTCAACGGAAGGGGGAGTGTAAGTGATCGTTTTTGAGGCGGAACTGCTTGCTGTGATCCCTGTCCCGTCAGCATAATACTGATACCTCCCGGTTGCATATATCTGATATGAATAATCTCCCAAAGCTTTGCAGGATGGTGAGGCATAAAAGGCAATCCGGTCACGATTCAAGTAACAATCATAATGATCAGCATAACCCCAGGTCGGATTTCGGACAAAGATCAGGCGAGTTCCCAAACCACTGATATCAATTAATGGATCCGGAATAATATCAGTTTGATATCCACCATTATCTTTAATGTAAGCGTGACGCGCGCTTCCGGTTTCGTAAACAAATCCTTCAGGGAGTATAAACGTCATAGAGTCCAATACACAATAAGGTCTGATTTCATTCTGGAACATATTGTCCCCGCCACAAGGATCAAGAGAACGATAGATATATCCGTCATATAAAAATGAATTACATCCTTGCAGGATTATCTGCTGATAAGATGTCGTTAAAAGAAAAGGATAGTTGGTTCCTAATATATTGAACGTACACCCCAAGTCGTTACAAAATTTTTCGTAGCCCTGTTCTTTCCAGTAAAAGCGACCCCGAAAAGCCGGGACCGTCTCCCAATCGTACCGGGCTACATTCCTAACCTGGGCGATGATGACGTATTTGAGAGCATCGCCTTCGGAAAAGTTCATTCCCTCCAAACACTTTCCGGGAGAGGTGAGGTCTCCGAAGTAGGTAGTCAGGTAGCATGTTGTCCCATTGGTTATCTGCGGAGAGAGGTTGATGCATGTATCCCAGCAGGCATTCTGCTTGTCGTAATAGAACAGGCTGTCGGCAATCACCGTAAAGAAAAGCTGGGTTCCCCAGTTCCCGGGCATTTGGTTGTGCTGTAAACGGAAGTAAAGGCTGTCGATGGTAGAGTTCAGGGTTCCGGAAGCTTCGATGCGGATGGTGTCCTTTGCCATGGCATTGTCGAGCCGCAAACCCGGAGCGGTGGGTGCAATGTGTGTACTACAGGTTGAGTTGGTCCACCCCATGGTAGTTCGCTTAACTGATAAGGTTGAGATATAGGGATCGGCACAATCTCCTATCGGGCACTGGATACCAAAAATAGGAGATGTTGAACACCAGTATGAGAAGTAACGGTCGGGGTACAAGGTCTTATGGCACCAGAAAAACAGCCCGGTGGAGATTGAGGCAAGCGGAGCCGGATTTTCCTCGCACACCACCCTGATCGGGATACGGAACGTTCCTCCCGATAAGATCCGGCTTTTATCGAGGTAATAGATAGCCGTATCTCCGCTGATATAAGGAGTCCCTATACTGATGTTCTTAAAGGTTGCCGTTCCGCTGGATATGGTTACACCAGGCAGTAAAATCACTTTATAAATCACGGAGTCGCTCGGACATCCCTGGTTAGAAACCCGGGTAGTGGTAGATACGGTTTGCTCCATCCAAACGGTTTGTCCGTCATAGATATCAGGAGGCATTAAATGCTGGGTTGTGACCGTGTTGTAGGTCTGGAATATCAGCAGGTTTCCGTTTGGAACCCAATGTACGTCATAGGGGTCCAGGCACTGGTCGGTGTAGTTATAGCCAAAGCGAAAGGCCTGGTAGGCATTGTTGGTCCACCCATACCCGCAACTGCTATGGGAAGGAATCGAACTTACGGCTGCCTGCCAGTCGTAGTATGTATGTGCTTTAATAGTGATACTCTTGCCTACGGGCAGGTCGTCGAAAAATCCATCACCATCAAAGTCTTCCAGCCCCACCCCCGGCCCATCAGGGTCAAATGTGTATGGGAATGTAGTATAATAAGCATACCTGCCATCAGCAGCTCCGGGAGCATAGTTGTAAGAAGCGGGGAGGTAATTTCCGGAAACCGAAAAGGAGTCAATTTTATTGAGCCAGCCTGAATTGGGATAGTAGGTGGAACCTCCGGATGAGAATCCGGCAAGCACATGCAGATCGAATGCAGTGCCGTACCCGCTTCCATTATTTGTAACAGTGAATTCTACATATCCCGAGTTGTCGATGAATCCCCAGTCTTTGCGGCTTCCGGTAAACGTGATGTTGATGATAGTGGATCCGGCAGCCGGGGAGACCGACGGGAAAGCAGTATAATAGTTGCAATATTGGTTATTGCATCCCCAGGCTGCTTTGAGGGTGGACTGCCCGTTGCCGCAACTCACCAGTTTGACGGTCTCCGAAACCACCACAAATTCTCCATAATCAAAGAGGTTATTTCCTCCCGGGAAATCAGACCCGGTGATGATGATGGTATCGACAATGGTTGGTCCCGGTCCAACATAGGGATGAAGCGTGCCGATGCTCGTGGATAATACCTGGATGTCGGTGGTGTGGCTGTCCAACAGGATCAGCGTATCCATTGAGGCGTTCAGCCCTTGCTGGTCAATCGTGATATCTCTGGTTACTGTCTGACCGAGAGGGATAGAGGCTGAGGCATTGGTGATGTTGGAGATCACCAGTACCGGGAAATAGTAGTTCTGGAGGGGGATGTCAAACCCGCTGTAATTGGAGCTATTATAGGTTACAATGTAGTTAAAATTCTCAGTGTTGGTGTACCCGCAGATCAACCCGGCATCATACGTGATCGTGTGGGCAGTGTTGTTCACGATATCGGGAAGGGTGAAGGTAGGCTGGTTCAGGTTTGTGATGTTGAGTTGTGTTGCGCCGGTAACCGACCCTGGGGTATAGAGGCATCCGGTAGGGAGATCAACCAGTAATACGGCTCCCGACATCGTAGCCCCGGTTGTGTTGGCGATCAGCAATGAGAAGGTGCCATCTTCATGACAAATCACAAGCGATGCCGGTTTCCCGGTTGCTGAGACCAGCACCTGGGCAATCAGAGAACCAGTGGCCGGTGCAAACAGGAGCAGAAGGATGATTAATCGGATAAAATGCCTGGTTGTCATGAATATTTAGCCGGTATAACAGGATAAATATAAACATTATTTCAATACGGGTTGTTAGGGGAATAACATAACTTGACTTTCTAGATATATTAGTGTATATTTATACCCTTAATATTTTCTTTTATTTCATATCATAATCATATTAGTCATGAAATCATATTTTCAATCCTGTCTCATCCTCCTTCTGGTAATCTTTGGCGCCAGACCATCGGAATCCTACGCACAATCGGCCTCTTCAGAATGGTCGGGGAATTTCTTATACACCCTTTACCCGGTCACCGGGTTTAACATTTCCTGGATAGAGACCATTCCGTTCCTCTCCTGGCAGAAACCGGAACTTCCGTTAGGAGGGACACCCCCAGGCCTGATCGGATATAACATTTACCGGAATAACATCTTTCTGATCAATCTTTCCGGAATAGATACAACCTGGTATTACGAGTATCAGAACCTGGAACCGGGAGAATACATTTATGCAATTACCGCCTATTACGACCTCACCCCTTACGGTCTCCCTGGTCAGTTTGGTGAATCAGATGCTGTCGTTGATACAATTCAGATGTTCTGTTTCAGTATCCTGCCTTTTGAAGAACAGTGGGATTACGGCTGCTTTGCTTATAACACATGGGAATTCGAACCTGCCCAGGAAAACTGGTCCATCGCTTTAACGGACGGAAACCCGATACCGGCGGCTGCGTTTACAGGAGTTCCTCAGATAACGACCTATTCCTCCCGGCTGAAATCCAAATTTCATTGTCCGGGAATGTACTTCTGTGCTTCTCTTTACCTTGATTTTGATTACAAACTGGAAGATCTGACTGCCGGTTCAACAGAAAAAATGTTTGTCGAGATGTATTATGACAGTACCTGGCATACCCTGTTGGAATTGACAAACCAGGGTTCCACGGGATGGATACATCACTCGGTCAACATTTCAGAACTCCTTCCCTCTGCCTGTCAGATTGGCTTCCGGGCTGAAGGGGAGAATTCATCCAATATCTATGCATATATGATCGACAATATCCAACTCTATGCAATCTGCCATCCTCCACTCAATACTTCCCTCAATTTTTCAGGTGGAAATGTCGTAACAATCAGTTGGAAACCACCCTGCGACCCTCAGAAAGCGGATAGTACTTATTTTCAATATTTCATCATGAGAACCGATTCCTCAGGGCTACCTCCCTTTGTACAAATTTCCTCCGTTATTACCGATACCTTCTTCAATAATTACATTGCCCCAGATCAGTTGGGAGGACATTTCAGGTATTACGTATTGGCCGAACATATGCACACCGGTACGGGCATGTGTTTTGGAGTTGGAGATACTGTAAATTACATCCCAATCTTAGGAATTCCCGGTCAACCTTCTTACGATCCGGTACTCTACCCCAATCCTGCCAATAATCAGGTTATAATTGAAAACGCCAGACAAGGATCTGAGATTTTCATTTTTGATTTCTTGGGAAGGACAATGCTGAACAGAGAAACAACATCAGATGAGAAGTTGGTTGTGGATGTCTCTTCCTGGCCGGCGGGAGTCTATTTTGTGAAGATTTCAACCCGGGAGAAAAGCGTTGTTCGGAAACTGTCCGTTTTACACTAAGTTCCCTCCCAGATAGGTCCAAGATCAGGTTTATGGAGATTCGTTTTCAGCCCGTCTTAGATTCGTCTTTCGTTCGTCTTTCGTTCGTCTTTGCTTCGTTATTCCCTTAGTATTCCTTTCATTTTCATTTCATCTTCTTTAGATACAGATATCATTCCCATCGACGTATCCCATATCCCGCATTCCGTATCTCGTATCCCGCATCCCGCATCTCGTTAATTTTGTACCTTTGCGTCACGAAAAAAAACCACAAAAAATAGCTTAATTATGAGTGAGAATGTTGAGAAAGTCCGTTGTCTGATCATCGGATCAGGCCCGGCTGGCTACACAGCAGCCATCTATGCCGCACGTGCCGACCTGAAGCCCATTATGTACCAGGGCATGCAACCTGGCGGACAACTGACTATTACTACTGAAGTCGAAAATTTTCCCGGCTACCCCGATGGAATTGACGGTCCGGAGATGATGGAACAGTTCAAAAGGCAAGCCGAAAGGTTTGGTACCGACATCCGGTTTGGGGTAGTCACCAACGTTGATTTCTCCAATCGTCCGTTTAACGTCGAAGCCGATGATGGAAAAACCCTTGAAGCCGAAACTGTCATCATCGCCACTGGCGCTTCTGCCAAATGGCTGGGATTGCCATCCGAACAGAAATTTATGGGAATGGGGGTTTCGGGATGCGCTACATGTGACGGATTCTTCTACCGTGGAAAAGATGTCGCCATTGTTGGTGGCGGTGATACTGCCGCTGAAGAGGCAACCTACCTTGCCAAGCTTTGCAAAAAGGTTTATATGATCCACCGCCGTGATGAACTGCGTGCCTCAAAAGCCATGCAGCATAAAGCACTCAATACCCCCAACATAGAGATACTATGGGATTCAGTCCCTGAAGAGGTATTGGGAGATGATGCAGGTGTGACAGGCCTAAAGGTAAAAAATGTTAAAACCGGTGAAGAGCGTATACTGGATGTATGGGGATTTTTTGTCGCCATCGGCCACAAGCCAAACACAGAGGTATTCCAGGGGCAGGTCGAACTCGACGAGACCAATTACATCAAAACGATTCCCGGGACGGCTACAACCAATGTGGAAGGTGTGTTCGCATGCGGAGACGTGCAGGATCATCATTACCGACAGGCAGTCACCGCAGCCGGATCAGGGTGTATGGCAGCGATTGAGGCAGAGAGGTTCTTGTCGAGTTAAGAACCCCCAAACCCCCTAAAGGGGGCTTACTTCTCCCTTCGGGAGAATATAACTGCGAAGCAGAACAAAGCCCCTGGCGAGCCGAAGCAACGAGCGAAGCGACGTGCATGCGAAGCAAACTGGGATTTAGGGGCAAACAGAGGATTTAGGGACGGATAAGGCATTTTGAGAACTGATAGGATAACTGGATTACACATGATAACATTTTTCAAAAGCACTTCTTCCTGGTACGCGGTTGAGACCAACAACTCACTTGCTTCCGAAGACCAGGAGAAATTGGTATGGCTTTTCGGGGATGCAAAGTCGGTAGATCAACAGGAAATACCGGGTGAGTTTATTGGCCCACGGAAGGAGATGATCACTCCCTGGAGCACTAACGCCGTGGAGATCACACAAAATATGGGAATTCTGGGGATAAAGCGAATTGAGGAGTTTACAGTCGGCAGTTCGCAGTCGGCAGTTGGCAGCACAAAGCCTTCAATCGATGCTGATGATCCACGTCTCACGTCTCACGTCTCACGTCTTACGAGCTTCGATCCCATGCTCCAACAACGCTATACAAACCTGGATCAGAAGTTGTTCCTCATCGAACGAAAGCCTGATCCGGTTGTCGAATTGGAGGATATTGCCGCATATAACAGATCTGAAGGGTTGGCGTTGAGTGATGAAGAGGTTGAGTACCTGGAGTCGCTTAGTAAAAAGATTGGCAGGAAACTGACGGATAGTGAAGTGTTCGGCTTCTCTCAGGTGAATTCGGAGCATTGCCGCCATAAGATCTTCAACGGAACCTTCATCATCGATGGGAAGGAGATGACAGAATCGCTGTTTGATCTGATCAAAAGGACCTCGAATAAGCATCCTAATTACCTGGTTTCGGCATACAAGGATAACGTCGCTTTTATCGATGGACCTGCGATAGAGCAGTTCGCCCCGGCAAGACAGAATGTAGCCGATTATTTTGTCATTCTGGATATTGATTCGGTCATTTCGCTGAAGGCGGAAACCCATAATTTTCCAACAACGGTAGAGCCATTTAACGGTGCCGCAACCGGTTCCGGAGGAGAGATCCGTGACCGGATGGCTGGTGGCAAGGGAAGTATCCCTATCGCAGGGACTGCCGTATACATGACATCCTATCCACGACTGGAAGGCGGACGTTCTTGGGAAAAAGCCGTCGAGCCGCGGAAGTGGTTATATAAAAATCCTGAAGATATCCTGATCAAGGCCTCCAACGGAGCGAGCGATTTTGGGAACAAATTTGGTCAACCTGTAATTTGTGGAAGTGTTCTCACATTTGAACACGCCGAGAACGGAAAAACTTACGGATATGACAAAGTGATCATGCTGGCTGGCGGGATTGGTTTTGCAAGAAGAGAGGACAGCTTGAAAGATATTCCAGAAGGGGGAGAAAAAATTGTGGTGCTGGGCGGGGATAACTATCGCATTGGCATGGGTGGAGGCGCAGTGTCGTCTGTTGCCACCGGTGAATATGGGAATTCCATTGAGCTGAACGCCGTACAACGCTCCAATCCCGAGATGCAGAAACGGGTCTTCAATGCGATCCGTGCCATGGCCGAACTTGGCAAGAATCCGATCGTTGCCATCCATGACCATGGAGCCGGCGGACACCTGAACTCGATCTCGGAGCTGGTGGAAGCTACCGGGGGAACCATCAACATCGATGCTCTTCCTATTGGCGATCCGACGCTTTCCGACCGGGAAATCATCAGCAACGAATCGCAGGAACGGATGGGGCTGTTAATCCATGAGCAGGATCTCTCATTACTGAAAGAGATTGCCGAGCGTGAACGGGCTCCTCTCTATGAAGTAGGTGTGACCCGAACGGATCATGAGCTGGTATTCGAAGACAACCGCTCCGGTATCAGGCCCATCGACCTCAGCGTAGACGATTTCTTTGGCAAACCGCCAAAAACCATCATGAGGGATTCCACGGTCGCATCATCGTTTAAACCAGTTGACAGTGGGCAGTGGGCAGTGGGCAGTGGGCAGTGGGCAGTGGGCAGTTTGCAGGTAGCAAAAGACACTTCACGTCTCACGTCTCACGTCTCACGTCTTACCATTGTTGACCTTTTAATACAGGTCCTCCAGTTAGAAGCCGTCGCTTGCAAAGACTGGCTGACGAATAAGGTCGACCGGGCTGTTTCGGGGAAGATTGCCAAACAGCAAACCTGTGGTCCAATCCAACTGCCTTTGAACAACCTGGGCGTCACGGCGCTGGATTACCAGGGCGAAAAGGGAATCGCCACCTCCCTGGGGCATGCTCCGGTAGTGGCCCTGGTTAATCCGGCAGCGGGTTCACGACTCTCCATAGCCAAAGCGCTGACAAACATTGTTTGGGCTCCCCTGACACATGGTCTACAAGGTGTTTCCCTCTCTGCAAATTGGATGTGGCCGGCAAATAATCCCGGAGAGGATGCACGGTTATTTGAAGCTGTAAAAGCAGTAAGTGATTTTGCTGTCGCCTTAGGGATCAATATTCCTACAGGGAAAGATTCCCTCTCTATGACCCAGAAATATCCCGATGGGTCGGTAGTCTATTCACCCGGCACAGTGATCATCTCTGCCGTAGCCGAAGTGGCAGATGTAAAGAAGGTAATAAGCCCCAACCTAGTGCCTGATAAACAGAGCTTTCTGGTCTATATCCCGTTTTCTAGTGGTTTATATCATCTGGGCGGAAGCAGCCTCGCACAGGTGTTGAATAAAATAGGCGACAAAGTTCCAGATGTCTCTGATCCTGACTATTTCAGTCAGGTTTTTGACGCACTCCAAAACATGGTCTCAGAAGGCTCTATCCTGGCCGGGCACGATGTGTCGGCCGGCGGTTTGATCACAACGCTTCTGGAGATGGTCTTTCCACTTGATGGATGGGGACTTGATCTCGACCTTTCCGGATTGGGTGAACCAGATCCACAGATGCTGCTCTTCAGTGAGAAACCGGCGGTTGTTATCCAGGTAAAGGACATGGCAGCATTGACCCAACTTCTTACCTCATCCGGCATCCGGCATCAGGCCATCGGGAAACCGATTGTAAACCCAATGATGAACATAAATCTGGGGAATGATCAGTTAACGTTTAAGGTCAACGACCTCAGGGATACCTGGCTTAAAACATCTTACCTCCTCGACCGGTTTCAGTGTGGAGACGAACTTGCACTAAAACGATTTAACAACTACAAAAAACAGTCACTGAAATTTGGTTTTCCTGAACTGTTCGCAGGATTGTTCAGTGCGTATGGCATTGATCCCAAACGGCGGACGCCTTCCGGGATCAAAGGAGCGATCATCAGGGAAAAGGGAGTGAACCGCGATCGCGATATGGCCTGGGCGATGTACCTGGCCGGCTTTGACGTGAAGGATGTACATATGACCGACCTGATTTCGGGCCGTGAAACCCTTGAAGACATAAACTTCATCGCTTTCGTTGGGGGATTTTCCAACAGCGACGTACTCGGTTCGGCAAAAGGATGGGCAGGTGCATTTCTATACAACCCAAAGGCAAAGGAAACCCTGGACCGATTCTACGCCCGGACTGACACACTTAGTCTTGGTGTATGCAATGGCTGCCAGTTACTGGTTGAGTTGGGATTGATCTATCCCAACCATGAAGCACAGCCAACGATGTTGTGGAACGACTCCCACAAGTATGAATGTGCTTTTGTCAATGTTACAATCCAGGAAAATAGTTCAGTCATGCTGGGAACACTTTCAGGATCGCGCCTGGGAATCTGGGTCGCACATGGAGAAGGGAAGTTCAACTTCCCATTAACCGAGAACCAGTATCAGATCCCGGCGAAGTTTAGTTACTCCGGTTACCCGGGAAATCCCAATGGCTCGATGTATGATGCAGCTGCGATCTGTTCCGAAAACGGACGTCACCTGGCAATCATGCCTCACCTCGAAGATTCTGTGCTGCCATGGCAATGGGCCTACTATCCTGTTGACAGGGAGAAGGATCAGGTCACACCATGGATCGAAGCTTTCGTCAATGCACGGCGATGGATAACTGGAACGCATCGCCAACCCCCATCACTAGATTAAAAGGTAATAAATAAAAAATAACGAATGAACAAGACAGTCCTCATCACTGGCGCGACAGCCGGTTTCGGCAGAGCGACCGCTATTAAATTCGCAGAACACGGATACCGTTGTATCATAACCGGACGTCGCAAAGAGTTGCTTACGGAGCTTGAACATGAACTTCGACAGACCTTTAATACGGAGGTACTAACGCTTCAGTTTGATGTCAGGAAGCTGGAGGAGATTGAAAAGGCAATTGATTCTTTGAAGGATGAATGGAAGGATATCGACGTGCTTGTGAACAACGCAGGGCTTGCTGTTGGCCTGAACCCGATCCATGAAGGAGTGATAGATGACTGGGAGAGGATGATTGATACGAATGTGAAAGGGGTACTCTATATGACCCGGATTGTAGCTCCGCTGATGGTTGCAAAGGGGAAGGGGCACATCATCAACATTGGCTCCATTGCCGGGAAAGAGACATATCCAAACGGGAATGTTTATTGCGGGTCAAAATTTGCGGTGGATGCCATCACGAAAGGGACACGTATCGACCTTCTCACGCATGGGATCAAGGTGACTCAGATTGCGCCCGGTGCGGCCGATACGGAGTTCTCGCTTGTTCGCTTCAAAGGGGATCAGGAACGTGCCACTCATGTCTATGACGGATTCATCCCACTCTACGCCGAAGATGTAGCTGAAGTAACCTATTACGTTACCACGATGCCAGATCATGTGAATATAAACGATTTGGTTATCATGCCCACAGCCCAGGCGAATGCCACGACTATCGTGAGACGTGGGACGTGAGACGTGAGACGTGGGACGTGGGACGTGAGACGTGGGACGTGAGACGTGGGGAGAGTATGCAATAAATCGTTTATCGTGTATCTGGCATCCGGCATCCTAATTTCTATTTTCACCATTTCACTATATAACTATATAACTATTTTCATTATCATTGTACCAGCA
>Ga0268276_1001519_pt1 | contig 22447 bp, 24 predicted proteins | sample saktaG_4_FD_190145 | JGI IMG/M metagenome (GOLD analysis project Ga0268276, IMG submission 190145) | Saline water microbial communities from Sakinaw Lake, British Columbia, Canada - sak_2010_1_5_45m | ecosystem: Environmental > Aquatic > Non-marine Saline and Alkaline > Saline ... | reverse complement strand
GGGCGACATGCTTTTTATGGAGCCAGGTGTGGCAAAACCAACGCGCGCGCAATCAAGCCTTGTATCCGATAAGGAGATAGAGCGTGTCATAGGTTTTATAGCCTCTCAAAGAGAGCCTGAGTATGAGGCGGATATTGTAACGGAACAGACTAAGAAAGATTTTGGAAGAGGCGCTGGAAAAGATGAACTTTTCGATGACGCTGTTCAGCTTGTGATGGAATCAGGCCAGGCATCAGTATCAATGCTTCAGCGGCGAATGCGTTTAAGCTATACCCGCGCTGCGCGCATGATAGACAGCATGGAAGAAGAAGGGCTTATTGGCCCTTATTGTGGCTCAAAACCGCGCGAGATACTTGTTGATCGCGAGCAGTATCTAGGCATAAAAAATGAAGGAATTAAATCCGAGGTCAAAGAAAATCAGCAGGTGAAATAGCTGACCATACTGATAAGGGGGGTCTAATGAAGAAAATAAATATATTTTTAGTAACAGCACTATTAGCAATTTCGTCAGTATCGTTTGCGCAAAGCGAGACTGAAGAGATAACTCTTACAACCTATTACCCCGCGCCATACGGAGATTATGATGAGCTTTCCGCTGATAGTATGGCTGTAAGTCGCATGTCAGTAGGTACAACTTATACTGCACCAGCTGACAATAATTTTATAGTAGAGGGCAATGTCGGTATTGGAACTGCAAGCCCAGAGACAGGGATTCATGCAGTAAACAGGACTCTGATGCTTGATGGTGATTATGCAGGAAGTGGCAGGGTTGTTTTTAGAAATACCGATACAACTGCCTACAGCGATAAACATCAGTGGGAAATTTACCCAACGGGTACGGGTGATAGTGGTTTAGGTTTTGTTGATAGAAACGAAAATGCGTATAGATTATTTTTAAGTGAAACAGGAAACATTGGTATTGGCACCATTGCCCCATCAGCAAAGTTACATGTAGATGGTAATGTAAAAATTGGTACTGATGCGCAAGCATATACACTGCCAGCATCACGTGGCACGAATAATCAAATCCTTGCCACAAATGCTAATGGCGTTGTGTCCTGGCGGGATCCGGCAGGAGGCCTGACTACAGATCTGCAGCAAAACGGTGGGCTAAGATCGGAAGCTTTATGATTCAATGGGGTTACAATAACCTAGGAAGTAGTGAAGGTGGAACTAGCATATCTTTCCCGCAGGCATTTACTCAAGTTTATTCTGTTGTGGCGACAAGGCGCACATCTAATTCTATATACAATGACGCCTGGGTTGATGTATACGATGTTACTAATTCAGGTTTTAAGGCATATACGCAAATTTCTTGGGATGGTGGTATAGGCCCAGCAAGTCCGGTATATGCGTATTGGCAGGCAATAGGTAAGAAAGATTAACAATGACAATAGGCAGCCAGTTAAAAAAGGCAAGACAGAAGAAGCAGCTTACAATAAATGAGGTGTATCAAAAAACAAGGATATCGCCTGATACTCTTTCTGCGCTTGAAGACGATAACCTTCAAAAACTTCCAGAGCCTATATATGTCAGGAGCTTTTTAAAGGAATACGCACGATTTTTAGCACTTGATGCAGAGGCTATTTTAAAAGAATATGCTGACACATCATCCATGAAAGGGCCTGTAAAAGAAGAAGTGCCTGTTGATCGTGTAAAATTAAACCAGCTAAAACCAGCCGCCCATAAGGTAGACAAAGAAAAAATTATCCGCGTTATTAAACCTGTCTCCGTAGGCGTGCTTATTCTCATCCTTGCTGTATTTTCTTTTCGGGCATTAGGTGCGGCCAGAGGGAGATTTTTATCATGGCAAATTAAGCGTGCAGAGCAAGGTAAGGCGGTAAAGTCAATAAAACCTGTGCCTGAAAAAGAAAAACCAGCTGCTCAAGCGCCTGTTGAGAAGCCCGCTTTAAAGCAGGACAGCATCTTAATACCAAAAAATGAAAAGCTCGACCTTTTAATAACAATAACGGATAATGTATGGGCAGAGATTAAAAGAGACGGAAACATTATATTGAGCGGTACTTTAAAGAAGGGTACAACGAGAAACTGGCAGGCGGAGGAGAGTTTTGAGATATGGACAGGAAACGCCTCTGTAATGGAGCTTACCTTAAACGGGCACAATCTCGGGCCTATAGGCAGAGGGGTGAAGAGAGGCGTTATTATTGACAGGCAGGGGCTTAGGAAATAGCTGCCAGCCTGCCTGCCGGCAGGCAGGCATCCAGCATCTAGTATCCAGCATCCAGAACTAAAGTAATCGGAAGAGGATTCCGATTTTTTTATGGTAAAAAAATGAAAACAAGCATTATAAGTTTAGGATGCGCGCGCAACCTGGTAGACTCTGAGCTTATCCTTGGTAAGCTCAAGGCCATGGGGCTTGATATAGTTGATGAGCCCGATGGCTCTGATATAGTTATTATAAATACGTGCGCGTTTATAGAAGACGCGAAGAAAGAGGCGATAGATACCATATTAAAGGCCATCAGCTTAAAAAAAGAAGGGCGTATTAAAAAAATAATTGTCTGCGGTTGCCTGGGCCAGCGCTATGCCAAGCAGATCAAAAAGGATATGCCAGAGATTGATGCTGTATTAGGCGTTGATAATTTTAAAAATATAGACAAGGCAATAGAATTGATCAAAAAAGATGAAACCTTTTCAGAGATAAACCCGCCCACTGTAATATACTCGCACAAGGATCCCCGCCTTATAATGACGCCGCCTCATTACGCGTATATGAAAATAGCCGAAGGCTGCCGTAATCAATGCAGTTATTGCGCCATATATAAGATACGAGGCGATATAAGAAGCAGGGCGATAGAATCTGTTGTATCAGAGATAAAGGCTATTACAAATAAAGGCCCGATTCCGGAGCTTAATATTATTGCCCAGGATACCACCTCTTACGGTATAGATAGATATAAAAAACCCGCGCTTTCTAAATTGCTTGTCAGGATATGCCGCCTAAACCGCGCTCACTGGATAAGGCTTTTATATACTCATCCCAAGTACTTTACCGACGAGCTTATTGATGTTATTGCCAAGGAGGCCTCGATTTGTAAATATATAGATTTGCCAATTCAGCACATAAGTGATAAGATATTGTCCAGAATGAACAGAAAGATTACCCGAAATGAGATAGAGTTGCTTATAAAAAAAATAAGGCAAAGGATTCCAAGCGTGGCCTTGCGCACATCTATCATAACAGGATTTCCCGGGGAGACAGAAAAGGACTTTAGCCAGCTGCTCGATTTTATAAAGGATGTCAGGTTTGAAAGGCTTGGCGCTTTTATGTATTCAAGGGAAGAAGATACCCCTGCTTATGGATTTAAAAATCAGATAAGCGAGAAGGTGAAAAAAGAGCGCTTTGATCGGCTCATGGTTTTGCAGCAGGATATATCAAAGCAGGTAAATAAGGGCTTTCTGGGCAAGACGCTTGAAGTCCTTGCGGAAGAACAAGTAGAAAGAGGTGTTTACACGGGGCGCACGCAGTATGACGCGCCTGAAGTTGATGGTATTGTGCATATAAGATCGAAAAAACAGTTAAAGCCGGGAGTATTTGTAAAAGTAAAAATAACCGACACCCTCGAGTACGATTTAGTCGGAAATGCTTAGGAACGGTTCTCAAGCCTGCCTGCCGGTAGGCAGGAGTACTCGTGCTTGAGAACCGTTCCTAAAGAAAAGTCAGGAAAATAGTTATGAATCTGCCGAATAAACTTACATTATCACGCATAGGGCTCACATTTGTGTTTATGTTTTTTCTTTTTACAAGATGGCCTTATGGCAAGATTGCGGCGCTTATTGCTTTTGCCATCGCCTCGTTTACAGATTATGCCGATGGAATGATTGCCAAGAAAAGAGGGCTTATCACTGATTTTGGAAAGTTTATGGATCCTATTGCCGATAAGATACTTATTTTAGCGGCTTTTTTAGCCTTCGTTGAGATGAAACTTATCCCTGCATGGACTGTTTTAATAATAATTTTCCGGGAATTTATCATATTGGGTTTAAGGATATTAGGTATAATAAAAGGGCATATTGTTGCTGCCTCCCGCGCAGGCAAGCATAAGACAGTCTCGCAGGTGGTTACTGTGTTTTTTATTCTTATATACCTTATAATAAGGCAATATGGTTCTGGCTGTGATTTTTGGACAGAAAAAGCGGATGCGGTATCTAGAAGCCTGATTTTCATGCTAATACTTATTACTGTAGCGCTTACTCTTGTATCGGGTGCTTCATATATTTCTAAAAACAGAAGGCTGTTTAGATGAAGTTGCTAGTGAAACTGATAGCAAGCGGATTTGGCGCAGGCTATTCTCCCATAGCCCCTGGTACTGTTGGCAGCATCTGGGGTGTTGTTATGTATATTCTGCTTTATCGATATCCTTCAGTGTTTGTGCTATCAACGGTCATTTTGTTTGTTATAGGTTTTATGGTTTCAGGCAGGGCTGAGGGGCTATTTGCCGAAAAGGATTCAAGGAAAATTGTAATAGATGAAATTGCCTCCATGTGCCTGGTGTTTATGTTTATAAAACCCGATTGGCTGATGCTGGCGGCCGGATTTTTGGTTTTTAGATTTTTTGATATTATAAAACCAGCGCCAGCAAGAAGAGTAGAGCGGTTTTCAGGCGGTAAAGCTGTTATGTTTGATGATATTATAGCGGCTATATATACTATATTGATACTTTTTGCACTCAACAAGCTCCAAGCAGAGGGAATTCTTCCAGTGATGAATATATAGGCCCTTGCGAAGTGAGCAGGGAAGAGAAAAGCACCACCTTTGTAACAGGGATTTTAGTCGTTATACTAAAATCCTTTTCTTTTTCCAGTATTTTTATGAGCGCTTGTTTGTTTTTTTGAGAGCGCACCCTTCCAAGCGTTAGATGAGGGAAAAATGACCTCCCCTCTTTTTTGATGCCTGATTTTTCTGCGCAGAGCTCAATTTGTTTTTGTAAAATTATACACGCAGGCCTATCCTCATGAATTCCTGCCCAAATAGTCTGAGGGCGTGAAGGGCTGGGGAATGCCCCTGCCTTTGCTATAGAGATATCAAAGCTGGTATGCTGCTTGCTAGTATCTCTGACAGCTTGCGCTATCAAGCTCATTGCCTTCTCGTCGATATCGCCTAAAAATTTTAATGTAATATGTATATCGGCAGGATTAGTCCATTTGATATCTGCGTTAGATTTTCGCAATCTGTCTTGCAATAAAGATAGCTCTTTATGAGTATTATCAGGTAATGGTATGGCGATAAATGCCCTCATCTTAATAGGTAAAGACGAAGCGTGTTGAGTGCTGACTGGCTTGCGCAGAATTTTACAATCTCTCTTGTTCCTGTAAAATGATATTTTTTTACGACCGTTTTCAGTTTGGTTGAAAACGCTATATATACAAGTCCCACGAGTTTTTTATTTGTAGCGCCGGCAGGGCCCGCTATTCCTGTTGTCGATATCCCAATATCAGCACCTGAGAGATTTCTTATATTAACGGCCATGGCCTTTGCGGTTTGTCCGCTTACAGCACCATGCTTTTTTAGCGTTGAGTATGAAACGTGTAATAATTCCATTTTTGACCTGTTTGAATACGCGACTATAGAGCATAAAAGGTTTTTTGACGCGCCCGGTACATCTGTAATCCTGCTTGTGATAAGCCCGCCTGTGCAGGACTCTGCTATGGCTATTGTTTTTTTCCGGAAAAGTTTAAGCGTATTTTCTTCCAGCGTTTGGCTGTTGACGCCAAATATCAGCCTGCCCAGCCTCCTACGTATTTTTTTCTCTATAGAGTTTATTTTTCTTTTTGCGGCGATTGAATTGCTTGCTTTAGAAGTTATCTTGAGATCTACTTGCCCAGGGCGCGCGTATATGCCTACAGTAGTGTCACCCGATAAGCGCATAAATCCTTTTATCTTATCATGCAGCTGCGATTCGGCAAGACCTGTTGTTTTTAAGGTACGCGATAATATTACGGCCTTGCTTTTGCATCTTTTTTTCAGGTATGGCAAAACATATGAATCAAGCATGGGAATCATCTCATGAGGAGGCCCCGGGAGGGCAATCAGCGATTTTCTACCAATCTTTATTACTAAACCGGGTGCTGTCCCGATATTATTACGCAGCCATGTTGCCCCCTCTGGTATATATGCCTGACGTAAGTTGTCTTGAGGCATCTTTATATGGTGTTTTTTGAAATGCGCATCGATTTGATCAGCGATTCTTTTTTTCAATATAAGCGGTTTTTCGAATACCTCGGCTAATGTCTCAAGCGTAACATCATCTATAGTAGGTCCCAATCCGCCTGTTGTAATGACGGTATCAGATCTTCTCAGGGCGGTTTTTATGGATTCATAAAGTCTTTTTTTGTTATCACCAACAGTGCTATGATAGTATACATCAACGCCTATTCCAGCCAGCTTTCTCGAGAGAAGTGCGGAATTAGTGTTTACAATCTGCCCAAGCAGTATTTCCGTTCCTATGCCTATTATCTCTGCCTTCATGATAGGCCAATTATAGCACAAATTCCTATTTTTTTCATTTTTTTTCAAATAATTTGAAAGAAAATCACGCTTCAATCCGTCATATATAGTGAAGGGTAAATTAAAAAACGCTTAGGAACGGTTCTCAAGCACGAGTACTCGTGCTTGAGAACCGTTCCTAAGAGAAAAAGGAGGTAAGTGATGTCTGTTCAGGAAGTTGCAGAAGAAAAAATGATTTATCATGTTTATTGTCGTGGCAATAATAAGGTAAAAATATTTCATGTAGGGTATGATTATGCCAAGTATAAGCGCAATCTTATAAAGTATAAGCAAAAATATGGTTTTATGTTATATTCGTATTCGCTAATGCCTAATCATCCTCACCTATTGTTGGAACCACAATCTCCAGAGGATCTTACAAAGATTATGAGGTCATTAAATTTATCTTATAGTGTGTGGCATAATAGGAGATATGGATGCGTAGGCCATGTGTGGCAGGGAAGGTATAAGAGTAAAATTATAAAAAATGACAATGGTTTTATAGCCTGCATGGCGTATATAGAAATGAATCCTATTAGGGCAGGCTTGACGAGTAATCCGGAGGCGTATAAATGGAGTAGCTGCCATGAGCGTTTTGCAAAAACAAAAGACAGGATTATTGACTTTCATCCTATATATCTAGAATTAGGCTCAACTGAGCTAGAAAGGAGGAAAGTATATTATGAAATTATGTTTAAGCCCGTTTCTTGAGCACGCCTGCCTGCCGGCAGGCAGGTGTGCTCAAGAAACGGGCTTGGAGAATTAAAGAATTTTGCTTTACAAGGGGAGTTGGACGAGGTATAATTTAGAATAATATTTATTGTATATATAGAAAAAGGAGGATTTCATGGTTAAGGTAGAAAAACAGAAAAAGTCGCAACCCGTAGTTGCGCAAGAAGGGCAAAACCCTGAACAGGGCCGCGCCAAGGCGCTTGAGCTTGCTGTATCGCAGATAGAAAAGCAATTCGGCAAGGGGTCTATAATGAGGCTCGATAAGAACATAAAAAATGAAGTGCCGGCTATATCTACAGGAGCGATAGCGCTTGATATTGCGCTTGGTATTGGCGGTGTCCCTAGGGGCAGGGTTATAGAGATATTCGGTCCAGAATCGAGCGGTAAGACCACGCTTACGCTTAGCATAATTGCGCAGGCGCAGAAAAAAGGTGGTACCGCGGCTTTTATAGATGCGGAAAATGCCTTTGACTCAAGCTATGCGACAAAGATAGGAGTAAACTTAGATGACCTGCTTATATCTCAACCGGATGACGGAGAGCAGGCCCTTGAGATAGCTGAAACCCTTGTGCGTTCAAATGCGGTAGACGTTATTGTAATAGACTCAGTAGCTGCCCTTGTGCCGCGTTCAGAATTAGAGGGGGCGATGGGCCAGCCGCAAATGGGGCTGCAGGCCCGTCTTATGAGCCAGGCTCTGCGCAAGCTTTCAGGGGCAATAAATAAGTCAAAGACATGCGTGATATTTATAAACCAGATAAGGGAAAAGATAGGTATTATGTTTGGAAACCCTGAAACAACCCCAGGCGGCAGGGCATTAAAATTTTATGCCTCAGTGCGCCTTGATATACGCAGAAGAGAGTATATCAAATCAGGAGAGGTAGTAGTGGGAAGCCTTGTAAAAGCAAAGGTTGTAAAAAATAAAGTTGCAGCTCCTTTCAGAAGTGCTGAGTTTGAGATTTTGTATGCTGAGGGAATATCAAGAGAGGGAAGCCTTATAGATGTAGCTGTTACATACAATATCGTTCAAAAGCAAGGTGCCTGGTTTTCTTATGGTGATATTAAGATAGGCCAGGGAAGGGAAGGCGCCCGCACATACCTGAAGGAAAATCCGAAACTTACTTTGGAAATAGAGAAGAAGGTTAAAGAGCAGGCGGCTAAATCTTAATAATATAAAATTAGATCAGGAGATTTTAAAGGGTGAAAAGAAAAAGGGCAATTTTTTTGTCAGCTTTGATAGTAGGTTTACTAGTCGGAGTAATTGTAACAGCTAGATTTAATCTTTTGCCAACTATTAGCGCGGACAGTAAAACAAATACTGCAGCACAGATTACCCCAGACAAGAGCCCTGAATTGCCTTATGCTGATTCGCTTGAGGGCGCGTTCATCAGGGTTGCGGAAGAAGTGGGCCCGGCTGTTGTATCCATCAGCACAGAGTACGTTACAAAGATGAGAAGCAGTGTATATGGGAGCCCCTTTGGAAGAGATGATTTTTTTGACAGGTTTTTCAAGGACTTTTTTGGCGAGATACCGGAGCGCGAATTTACACAGCGAGGCCTTGGCTCAGGTGCTATAATTGATGAATCAGGATATATTCTTACAAATGAGCATGTTATACGCGAGGCGGATAAGATTACGGTCACTCTTACCGATGGCAGGGAATTTGAAGGCAAAGTAAGAGGAAAGGACGAAAGAAGTGATCTCGCTGTTATTAAAATAGAGGCGGATAATCTACCGGCAGTAAGGCTTGGTGATTCTGATAAAGCAAGGATAGGCCAATGGGCAATAGCAATCGGCAATCCCTTCGGATATGCCGTGCAAAGTTCAAAGCCAACACTTACTGTAGGCGTGGTAAGCGCTCTTGACAGGACTCTTTCCATCGCAATGGTAAGAGGCAGAGATTATTCAGGGCTTATCCAGACAGACGCGGCGATAAATCCCGGAAACAGCGGCGGGCCTTTGGTAAACATCAGAGGAGAGATGATAGGTATTAATGTAGCTATATTTTCCACAACAGGCGGCTATCAGGGGGTGGGTTTTGCTATCCCTATAAACGCGGCCAAAGAGATACTTAATACCCTTATTGAAGGAAGAAAGGTTTTATATGGATGGCTTGGAGTAAGTGTACAGGATATAGATGATACATTAGCCGAATATTTCAATCTGTCTGATAAGGAGGGTGTTATTATAGCAAATGTGCTGCCTGAAAGCCCTGCGGAAAAAGGCGGCTTGAAAGAAGGCGATGTTATACGCAAGTTTGATGGTAAAGCGGTAAAAGACCTGAAATCGCTTCTTCAGATAGTATCACGCACAGAAGTCGGCAAGAATGTCACTATACGTGTAGTAAGAGATAAAAAGGAGATGCCTGTTAGCGTTAAGATCGGAGAAAGGCCTTCTGAAGTAGAAGAGCTTAAGGATGAACCTGCACCTGAAAAGGCATGGCGCGGCTTAGAGGTCGCCAATATAACAGCGGATATTGCCAGAAGATACAGGATAGGCCAGGTAAGCGGCGTTATTGTGACTAATGTAGAAAACACAACCCCTGCGCATGAATCTGGCATTGAACCAGGAGACATAATAGACAGGATAAATAATAAGCCCGTAAACAATATAGATGAATACATCAGCATAATTTCTTCAATACAAGGCGATGCCCTTCTAAGGACAAGCAAGGGTTTTACTGTCATAAAAGCCCCTAAAACTGATTAATGGAAAACAGTATTTCAACTAAAGCAGAATCGTATGCATACCGCCTTTTAAATTACAGGCCCCGCAGCGAACAGGAAATCAGAGATAAATTAAAAAAAAGAGGTTTTGCCGAAGAGATAATAGATTGCCTTGTGCTAGAGCTTAAAAACAGATCTCTTATTGATGATTATAATTTCGCCAGGCTCTGGGTGAGATCCCGATTACAAAGCAGCGGCCAAAGTTTTTCTAATGTAAGGCGTGAACTTCTGAGGAAAGGTATTGCGGACGATATAATAGAAGATGTAACAGCTCAGATAGAGAAGGATTTCAATGAGTATGATATAGCAAAAGGGCTGATAGAAACAAGGCTTAGGCTGGTTCATGGCCTTGATAGGCATAAGGCGCAGTATCGCCTCTACAGCTATCTTAAAAGACGAGGTTTTTCAGACAACATAATATATAGGGTTATAAATGAAGCATACACAGATACGAAGTGAATACATGAGGTTTTTCCAATCCAAGGGCCACAGGATAGTCCCAAGCGACTCTCTTGTTCCTGCCGGCGACACCACCCTGTTATTTACAAGCGCGGGCATGACGCAGTTTAAAAATGAGTTTATGGGAAATATAAAGGATTTTACGCGTGCTGTAAGCTGCCAGAAATGCATGCGCACGGCTGATCTTGAGAATGTTGGAAAGACCGCATATCATCACAGTTTTTTTGAGATGCTTGGTAATTTTTCTTTTGGTGATTACTTTAAAAAAGAGGCTATTGCCTGGGCATGGGAGTTTTTAACAGAAAACTTAAAACTTAAAACCAAAAACTTATGGGTGTCTGTTTATGAAGAAGATGACGAAGCGTACGGCATATGGAAAGATACTATAAAGGTGCCGTCGTCCAGGATTGTAAAGCTCGGACAAAAAGATAATTTCTGGCCATCAGAGGCAAGGGATAAGGGCCCCAATGGTCCATGCGGGCCATGCTCTGAAATTTACTATGATTACGGCAAAGCTATCGGCTGCGGAAAAACGGACTGCTCTCCTGTGTGTGGCTGCGGCAGATTTGTTGAGATGTGGAACCTTGTATTTACACAATTTAACAGAAAGGATGGCGGCGCGTTAGAGGCGCTTCCTAATAAAAATATAGATACAGGAATGGGCATGGAACGCCTCTGCGCGGTTACGCAGGGCGTAAGAAACAATTTTGAAACAGACCTGTTCGTGCCTATTATAGAGACGATAAGAAAAGAACTGAATGTCTCGCTGGCTGAAGACCGCACACCCGACATCTATGCCATCGCTGATCATGTAAGAGCAGTTACATTCGCCATATCAGACGGCATTACCCCTTCAAACGAGGAAAGGGGTTATGTCATAAGAAATATCCTGCGAAAGGCATTGTTGAACGCAATTGGCCTTGGCTCGGAAGGCCCGGTTCTTTATAAGATTGTTCATTCCGTTGCTAAGACAATGCATGAGCCATACCCTGAACTGCTCGAAAAACACCAGGATATAGCCAGCGTGATAAAATTTGAGGAAGAAAAATTTTTTAATACATTAAATCAGGGGAGAAGGCTTTTGGAAGGAGTAATAGAGGATGCCGAGAAATCCGGAGAACATGTTATTTCAGGAGAAGCTGCTTTCAAACTTTTCGATACGCATGGCCTTCCCTTGACAATTATTAATGAGATATGCTCAAAGCAGGGGCTTAGCGTCGATGATAAGTCCTTTAATGCGCTTATGGAGTCTCAGCGCGAGCAATCCAGGAAATCCAGCAATCTTAGCGGGGCCGTGTTTGTCGATACAGGCATAAAGGAAAAAACCGCATTTATAGGTTATGATAAATATAAATCAGAGGCGAAGGTTTTACGTATATTGCTTCCGGAAGGAAGTGATATACCAAGCATTGACAGCTCTGTGCCAAAGGCAGAAATCATACTGGACAGGGCAGTGTTTTATCCGCAACAGGGCGGCCAGGAGCCCGACAGAGGCAGGCTTTTTTCAAAAGGCATGGAGGCAGAAGTATTATATGCTAGAAAAATTCAAGACGCTATTTTGCTCCAAGTCAAGGTGTTAAAGGGCAAGATTTCAAATGATGACATGGTTGAAACCTCTATAGATACAGTCAGGCGCATGGATATCGCAAAAAATCATACTGCAACGCACCTCCTGCAATCAGCGCTGCGCAGCGTACTTGGAGAGCATGTGCAGCAGCAGGGTTCTATGGTAGATGCTGATAGATTAAGGTTTGATTTTACACACTTTAAAGCCATGACTGAAGATGAGCTGCAGCGGGCAGAAGGGCTGGTTCGTGAATATATAAAACAGGCGCTGCCTGTTAACGTGGAAGAGATGGCTCTTGGCCAGGCAAGACAAACAGGCGCATTGGCTTTTTTTGGTGAGAAATATGATCAAAAAGTAAGAGTCATAAAAGCAGGTGACAAGAGCCTTGAGCTGTGCGGAGGAACGCATATTACAAATACATCAGATATAGGGTTGTTTAGGATAATGCGGGAAAGCTCTGTTGCCTCAGGCATAAGAAGGATAGAGGCAGCTACCGCAGAAGGTGCCAGCGCATGGGAAATAGAACACGGTAAAAAAGATAGGGAAAAAGAAGAGGCATTAAAGAGGAAACATGAAGAAAAAACAAAAGACAAAATCCTTATAAAGCAGGCAGAGGGCCTGGTCCACGACATAATAGCAGGCGCTGAAAACACAGATAGCGCGATGCTGATAATAAAATGCTTAGACGGGCAAAATATGAGTGCTTTAAAAAGGATTTCTGATATAATAAAGACTAAGTTGAAACAGGAGTATGCCATCTTTCTTGTGACACTTGAAGGCCGGAAGGCATCAGTTTTGCTTTCAGTGGGTAAGAGGCTTATAGCAAAAGGCCTTGATGCATCAAAGCTATTGTCAGGCATATTAGAACCTTTTTCAGGTTCAGGCGGAGGCAGGCCTGATATGGCTCAGGGCGGCATAAGAGAGTTCAAGGAAAGCGACAAGGGCGCTTTTTTAAAAGCAGCAAGAGACATTCTGCATGCAAATTTGAGGAAATTAAGATGAAATCCATACGGCCAAACAGCAAGGAACTTTTAAAACTGTGCAATCGGGGTTTTGATATAAAAAAAAGTGTGCGTGAAAAGGTCTCAAATATCCTAGAAGATGTCAGGTTGCGCGGGGATGATGCCCTTATAAAATACACAAAGCGTTTTGATAATGTAAAGATGAAAACGCGCCAACTTAAGGTTACCGCAGGCGAGATAAACGGGGCATATCAGGATATGGATCCCAGCCTGGTGAGCAGTTTTAAGATTGCCATAGAAAACATTACCCAATTTTACAGAAAACAACTGAAGAAGTCATGGAAGATAAAGAATCAAGATGGGATAATGCTTGGTGAAAAAATAACCCCTTTAGAAAATGTGGGTATATATATACCGGCTGGCACAGCGCCGCTTGTATCAACGGTTTATATGACAGTTATCCCTGCCAAGATAGCGGGTGTTAAGAGAATGGTTATAATAACGCCCCCAAACGAGTATGCCAGCGTCCACCCTTATATTTTGGTTATGGCCAATCTTCTCGGTGTAAATGAGATATATAAGGCAGGAGGGGCCCAGGCAATAGCTGCCCTCGCATTCGGTACAAAGACCATACCGAGGGTTGATAAGATAGTAGGCCCTGGTAATATTTTTGTCAGTGAAGCGAAGCGCCAGGTGTTTGGTTTTGTTGATATAGATATGCTGGCAGGCCCAAGCGAGGTTGTTGTCATTGCTGATGATAGCGCGAACCCTGAATACGTAGCAGCTGATTTGGCAGCGCAGTCAGAGCACCTTATGGGTTTATCTGTACTTATAACGAAATCCAAAAAATTAGCAAACTTTATCAGGCAGCAGCCTTTTAAGGGATATATAGTCCTTGTAAAGAATCTTAAGGAGGCGGCTGAGATCGCAAACAGGATTGCTCCTGAGCATCTTCAACTGATGGTAAAAGACCCTGTTAAGTTATCGAAACTTATAATAAATGCCGGATGCATCTTGCTGGGAGAATATACACCGACTGCGCTTAGTGATTATATTGCCGGCCCAAGCCATGTCCTTCCAACAGGCGGCAGTGCAAAGTTTTTCTCAGGGCTTAGCGTATGGGATTTTTTAAAAGGCATGCATGTTGTTTCATATTCAAAGCGAGCGCTTGAGTCTGTAAAGAATGATATAGAAAAAATAGCTGCCCTTGAAGGGCTGAATAAACACATAGAGTCTGTGAAAAAGAGGTTTACGTGATATCAGCATATTAGAAGCTGCCCATGTTTTGCCGCAGCAGCGATTTGGCTTTTTTTGCCTTGATTTTAAGTCTATGCAAAAATACCATCGCTGCGAAGGCAAAGACATGGCAGCAACATGATATGAGGCATATTAATTTAAAACTTTTTTAGCGAGGGTATTTATTTATGAAAAACAGAACAGCAGAGATAAAGCGAAAAACAAAAGAGACCCCGAACCAAATTTATAAGCCAACGTATACCAAGCAAAATTTGGTACGGGGCAGGCATTCCTTAATGTTAAAATTTAGGGGTACGTTATGAGTAGAAAATCAGAAGTAAAAAGAAAGACTAAAGAGACAGATATTGCCATAAAGTTAAATCTGGATGGCAAAGGAAAGGCAAATATTGATACAGGCATAGGTTTTTTAAACCATATGCTCGAACTGTTTGCTTACCATGGCCTCTTTGATCTTTCGGTCAAGGCAAAAGGAGACCTGGATGTAGATACTCACCACACTAATGAAGATGTTGGCATAACTTTGGGCCAGGCTTTCAAAAAAGCATTAGGAGCAAAAAAAGGTATTGTGAGATTTGGCCAGTCATTTGTGCCAATGGATGAAGCGCTTTCTCGCGCAAGGGTAGTCATAGATATCAGCGGACGGCCTTCGCTCTACTTTAAGTCAAAGGTAAAGGCGCTTAAACAGGCAAGAGGTTATGATATCAATGATTGCGAAGAATTCTTAAAGGCTTTTGTGCTTCATAGCGGTATTAATATGCATGTTGATATAATACGCGGAAAAGATGCTCACCACTGCTTGGAGAGTGTTTTTAAGGCCCTTGCAAGATCTCTTTGTGAGGCAACAAGGATAGAGCCCAGGCGCGGCAGGAAAGTTCCGTCAACTAAAGGAAAGCTGTGATCACTGTTGTAGATTATGGCATGGGTAATCTTGCATCTGTTACCAATGCTATAAAAAAATATACTGGCGATGTTATAATCAGCCCTATCGCCAGAGATATAAGAGAGGCTGATAAGCTTATACTTCCAGGCGTAGGTGCTTTTAAAGATGCATATGATGAGATAGAAACGCGCGGCATACGCCAGGCGATACTTGATTTTATTGATTCCGGAAAGCCATTCTTAGGAATATGCTTAGGACTACAGCTTCTTTTTACAAAAAGCTATGAAGACGGAGAACACAAAGGCTTTGATATCATAAAAGGGGATGTAGTACCTTTTAATAAAGACGATGGCCTAAAGATACCACATATGGGCTGGAACTCTATTAACAGTAAACCAAAAGCTGCAGGCTGCAAGCTGTTTAATGGTGTTTCCGATGGTTCGTATATGTATTTTGTGCACTCATATTATGTAGTGCCTGAAGATGAGTCGGTTATTGCAGCTACTACTGGATATGGCAGGGATTTCTGCTCAATGATATGGAAAGATAATATATTTGCTTGTCAGTTTCATCCAGAAAAGAGCCAGGAACAAGGCCTGCGTATAATTGAAAATTTTGTGAGGCTATAATGATAGTCATTCCGGCAATAGACATAATCGATAAAAAAGTAGTAAGGCTTACCCAGGGTGATTTTAGAAGAGAGAAAGTCTATTCAGATGACCCTGTTAAGATTGCGAAAAATTGGCAAAAAGAAGGTGCTGAACTTATTCATGTGATAGACCTGGATGGTGCACGCACTGGTGAGCCCAAAAATCTTGACGTAGTAGGCAGGATAGCAGAGGCTGTTGGCATACCCATACAACTTGGAGGAGGATTAAGGACGATAGAAGATATTGATAAGGCTTTATGCAGCGGGGCAAGCAAGGTTATTATCGGAACAAGAGCGGCTACTGATATAAATTTTATAAAAGATCTACTTGTCCATTATGCCGAAAAAATAATAGTCAGCATTGACGCTATGGGAATGTATGTTATGGCTTCCGGCTGGGGCGAGGAAATACCTAAGACTGCCATTGACCTTGCTTGTGAAATGTCAGGTATAGGGGTGCAGACTATAATATTCAGCAATATAAAATATGACGGAACATTAGAAGGCGTAAAGGAATATTGGGTAAGAGATATGGTGCAGTCTGCTGGTGATGCCAAGGTAATTATAGCAGGCGGGGTGTCATCTGTTGACGATATAATCATGCTAAAAGAAATATCCAGGCACAAGAAAAACCTGTACGGAGTTATAACCGGGAAGGCTATTTATGAAGGAAAGCTTAATTTAGCCGATGCTATAAAAACAGCAAAGGAAAAATAATATGCTCACCAAAAGAATCATACCATGCCTTGATGTAAAAGACGGAAGAGTGGTCAAGGGTGTCAAATTTGTTGATTTAAAAGACGCAGGCGATCCTGCTGAAATAGCTTATTCTTATGATAAGGAAGGGGCTGATGAGATAGTTTTTCTGGATATAACAGCAAGCCACGAAGAGAGGCCGATATTCATAGATGTCGTAAAGCGTACGGCTAAAGACGTGTTTATGCCATTAACTGTTGGTGGCGGCATAGGAAGCCTCGATACGATAGAGGCGTTATTAAAGGCAGGCGCTGATAAAGTGTCAATAAATACCATGGCGCTAAAGAGCCCTGATTTTGTAAGCCAGGCGGCAAAAAGATTTGGCACCCAGTGCATAGTAGTTGCAATCGATGCTAAAAAAATGGGAAATGCCTGGGAAGTTTATACTCATGGCGGAAGGAGGCCAGCGGGTAAAGATGCTGTATCCTGGGCCAAAGAAATTGCAGTCTTAGGGGCAGGCGAGATATTGCTTACTAGTATGGATTGTGATGGTACAAAAGATGGTTATGATATAGAGCTTACATGTGCTGTTTCAGAAGCGGTCACTATACCTGTAATTGCATCAGGCGGCGCTGGGACACTAGAGCATTTATACGAGGCATTAACAAAAGGAAAGGCAGACGCTGTACTGGCTGCAAGCATATTTCACTTTAAAGAATATACAATAAAACAGGCAAAAGATTATTTAAAAGAAAAAGGAGTCCCAGTAAGATTATGAAGTGGATAAATGATCTGAAATTTAAAGATGGTCTTATCCCCGCAGTAACACAGGACTATAAGACAGGTGAAGTCTTGATGCTGGCTTATATGAATAAAGAAGCGTTAAGGAAGACCATTAAGACAAAGAAATGCCATTATTACAGCCGCTCAAGAAGGAAACTATGGCTTAAGGGAGAGTCTTCAGGGCATACCCAGAAGATAAAAGCAATATTCGTGGATTGCGACATGGATTGCCTGCTGATAAAGATAGCACAAAAAGGTGGGGCATGCCACACGGGATATAAGAGTTGTTTTTACCGTGAAATAAAAGCAGTTAAGCTGATAGCAAGAGGGAAAAAGGTTTTTGATCCGAAAAAGGTCTATTGATTTAGTTCATTGTTTATTGCTGAAAGCAAATATGTATTATCCAAAAAGAGAAGAATTTATAAGATTAGCTAAAAGAGGCAATGTTATCCCAGTTTATAAGGAGATATCTGCTGATTTTGATACACCTTTATCTGCTTTCCTGAAAATAGATGATGGGAAGCACTCTTTCCTTTTTGAATCTGTTGAAGGAGGAGAAAAGATAGGCAGGTATTCTTTTTTAAGTAGTAATCCATCCGCGGTTATAGAGCACAAAGATGGGATTACTAGAATCAGTGAAAAAGGAAAACCTGTTATAGCTAAAAGATCAGACCCGCTTAGTGAAATCAAAAAATTCATGAAGCAGTTTAGATTCGTAACAGTGGCAGGTTTACCAAGATTCTGCGGAGGACTTGTCGGCTATATAGGTTATGACATTATCCGTTTTATTGAGGATATTCCAGAGACTTGTAAGGACGATCTTGATCTTCCAGATCTAAGGCTTATGCTTACAGATACCATTCTTGTATTTGACCGTGTAAGCCATACGATAAAGGTTGTTTCAAATGCACATATACGGAAGAGTTCTTTTTCCTCAGTAAAGCGCTCATACGAAGATGCGATCAGGCAGATAGATGCTTTGATAAATAAGATCGAGAAACCCCTTAAAAAAAGCCTGGGCCCAATTGAGAAAAAAGCTGAACAGATCGAGTTTAAATCAAATATAAAAAAAGAAGATTTTAAGAAAAGTGTATTAAAAGCAAAACGATATATTAAGAGCGGCGATATTATACAGGTAGTGCTATCACAAAGATTTCAATCAGATTTTAAAGGCGATCCAATAAACGCCTACAGGGCCTTGCGTTCAATAAATCCATCGCCTTACATGTTCTATCTCTCATTCAAGGATTTTAAGCTGGTCGGTTCTTCACCAGAGATAATGGTAAGAGCAGAAGATGGCACTGCAGAAGTAAGGCCTATTGCAGGAACAAGGCCTAGAGGCAAGGATGATAAAGATGATAAGGCTATGGAGAAAGAGCTTTTAAACGATCCAAAAGAACGAGCAGAACATCTTATGTTGGTCGATCTTGGCCGCAATGATCTAGGCCGTGTATGCAAACCAGGAAGCGTAAAAGTTAATGATCTTATGACAATAGAGAGATATTCACATGTAATGCATATTGTAAGTGATTGCACAGGAGAGCTTTTGCCAAATTCAGATGCTATTTCGCTGCTTAAGGCGTCATTTCCCGCAGGCACGGTAGCAGGCGCCCCAAAGATTCGAGCTATGGAGATAATAGATGAGCTTGAAAAGGTAAAAAGAGGCCCATATGCTGGATGCGTTGGATATGTTTCATTTTCAGGTAATCTTGATACATGCATAACAATCCGCACTATATTATTAAAAGGTAGTAAAGCATACGTTCAGGCTGGCGCTGGGATAGTAGCAGACTCTGTTCCGGAAAAAGAGTATCAGGAGATTGTAAATAAAGCTAAGGCAATGTTTAAGGCTTTAGCTATTGCAAAGGCGGCAAGAAAAATATGATATTATTAATAGATAATTACGATTCGTTTACATACAACCTTGTGCAGTATTTTGGTGCCTTAGGTGTAAAATTAAAAATTTATAGAAATGATAAGATAGCCCTATCGCAGGCTAAAGAGCTTAAACCTACCCATATAGTTATATCGCCTGGACCTGGAAGGCCTGATGATGCCGGGATATCCAAGAAACTTATAAAGGAATTTTGTGATAAGGTGCCGATATTAGGGGTTTGTCTTGGCCATCAGTGTATTGGTGAGGTGTTTGGCGGGAAGATAATCGGTGCTAAGAGACTCATGCATGGAAAGACATCAAAGATATATCACAATAAGAAGGGGATCTTTAAAGCGATAAAGAATCCTTTTGATGCCACACGGTATCATTCATTAATAGTCGAGAGAAAAAGCCTACCCAAATGTTTTGATATTATAGCACAGACAAAGGAAAAAGAGGTCATGGCAATAAAACATAAATTATATCCTGTATGGGGTGTTCAGTTTCATCCGGAGTCGATTTTAACTACCGAGGGCATGAAGATATTGCGGAACTTTATCCGCATAAAAGGTAGAGGTAAAGGTAGAGGTAGAGGTAAAGAATGATACGAGAGGCGATTATAAAAGTTGTAGAAGGAAAGGACCTGTCTTCTAAAGAGATGGACGGAGTCTTTACAGAGATAATGTCAGGCTCTGCTGAACCTGCGCAGATAGCCTCTTTCATAACAGCCCTGCGCTTTAAGGGCGAGACAGTAAATGAGATTACGGCTGCAGCAAAGGTCATGAGAAAGTTTGCCGCAAACATAGATGTCCGTTCAAGCGTTGATATTGACAGGGATGAGATAAACATAGAAAAAGAAACCATACTTGATACCTGCGGTACAGGAGGCACAGGCACAAATACATTCAACATATCTACTACAGTTGCCTTTGTGGTGGCGGGTTGCGGCGTAAAGGTTGCAAAGCATGGGAATCGTTCTGCGTCAAGTGCATGCGGTTCTGCTGATGTGCTTGAGGCGCTGGGCGTTGACATCAATCTTTCGCCCAAAGAGGTGAAAGGATGCATTAAGAGTATTGGGATTGGTTTTATGTATGCCCCTGTATTCCACAAGGCAATGAAGTACGCTGTGCCTGTAAGGCGGGCAATAGGCATAAGAACAATATTTAATTTACTAGGGCCTTTGTCGAATCCAGCTAATGCTACATGCCAGGTGTTAGGGGTCTATGATAAAGACCTTACCCCTGTTATGGCAAAGGTATTGGGAATGCTTAAGCTAAAAAGAGCATTTGTAGTACATGGCCTGGATGTGCTTGATGAAATATCAATAACAGGCCCTACCCAGGTTTCAGAGCTTAAGTCAGGAAAGGTTAGGACCTATAGAATAACGCCCGAACAATTTGGGCTTAAAAGGTCAACACTTAAAGCCATAGCAGGAGGAGATGCTAAAAAAAATGCAGAGATAGCCCTCTCTGTTTTAATGGGACGTAAAGGCCCGAAGCGCGATGTGGTGCTTCTTAATGCGGCGTACGCTCTTTTAGCCTCGGCAGCAGCAAAAAACACCAATAGCGCGATTGCCCTTGCAGAGAGATCGATCGATTCTGGCAGAGCGATGGAAAAGCTTAACAAACTTAAGAATTTTAAGCATATATGATATTATCTGATATTATAAAATCAAAAAGGGCTTATATAGAGCAGGTTAAAAAGGATACTTCGCTTGAATATTTAAAGCATCGTTTCTTAAGAAAAAACATTAAAACAAGAAACTTTAAGCTTGCCATAAGCCAGGGCCGTGATATAAATATTATTGCCGAAATAAAACAGGCCTCACCTACAAGGGGCATTATAAGAAAAGATTTTGATGTAAGAAAAATCGCCACAGAATACCAGATAAACGGCGCTTGCGCTATATCTGTATTAACAGATGAGAAGTTTTTTAAAGGAAAGCTCGAGTATATTAAAGAGGTTAAGGCAGTCACAAGCCTGCCTGTGTTAAGAAAAGATTTTATAATTGACGAGTATCAGGTCTATGAGTCCGCCATTTGCGGAGCCGACGCGATACTCCTTATTACTGATATCTTATCTAAAGAAGAGATAGTAAGGCTGTCTTCCTTGGCAAAGTCGCTTGATATGGCTGTTTTATGCGAGGCCCACAGCGAAGGAGAGATTGAAAAGGCAGTAAGCGCCAGGCAGGATATAATAGGCATAAACAACAGGGACCTCGGCACATTTAAGCTCAGTTTAAGCACTACGGAAAACCTTATAGGGCTTATCCCTGAAGGGAAGATTATAGTAAGTGAAAGCGGGATCCATTCGCGGGCAGACGTGATGTTTTTAAAGAGTATAGGAGTAAACGCTGTTCTCGTGGGTGAGGCCCTTATGGAGGCTGAAGATATAGGCCAAAAGCTAAGAGAGCTTACGGGTAGGTAGAGGTATAGGTAAAGGTAGAGAGGTAGAGAGGTGGAGAGCAGGGTTAAGGTTAAGATATGCGGGATTACAAACTTAGAGGATGCCCTTTGCGCGCAGGAGTCGGGTGCGGATTTTTTAGGATTTGTCTTTGCCCAAAGCCCGCGCAGAGTAGCGCCTGAAAAGGCAGGGCAGATAATAAAAAATATTTCTCAACAGATAAAGGTAGCAGCACTTTTTGTTAATGAAAAAAAAGATGTTGTCGATAGCGTTATTGCCACGATTGGGAGGGTTGACCTGCTTCAGTTTCATGGTGAAGAGACACCCCAATACTGCGGATATTTTACAGGTAAAAAGATTATAAAGGCCTTTCGCATAAAGGGCGAGGAATCAATAAGCCAGATACAGGGTTTCACCAATGCTGACTTTGTGCTTCTTGATGGTTACAGCGAAAAGGTATATGGCGGAACAGGTAGGGGATTCGACCTTGAGCTTGCATTAAAGGTAAAGAAATATGATATACCTTTATTCCTTTCGGGTGGTTTAAATCCCGATAACGTAAAAGATGCAATAGATAAGGTGAAACCTTTCTGCGTAGATGTCTCAAGTGGCGTGGAGAAAAGCCCTGGCAAAAAAGACCACGCGCTGATAAAACTCTTCATTGAAAACGCCAAGCCCGTTTCTTGAGCACGCCTGCCTACCGGCAGGCAGGCGTGCTCAAGAAACGGGCTTGAAAGAAAGCAAGAAATGGTTTTTGGATATATAGAGAAAAACAAGAATAAGCTGATTGGTTTGACGAAGGAGCTTGTTTCCATACCTACGGTCAATCCTCCGGGCCTAAACTACGAGAAAATAGTAGACCTGCTTGAAGGACATTGTAAGGCTCTTGGGCTTGGAACGAAGAGAATCATTGTCCCGCTATCTGAACTTAAGCGATATAATGTTAAAGGCG
>Ga0268276_1001516_pt1 | contig 22490 bp, 20 predicted proteins | sample saktaG_4_FD_190145 | JGI IMG/M metagenome (GOLD analysis project Ga0268276, IMG submission 190145) | Saline water microbial communities from Sakinaw Lake, British Columbia, Canada - sak_2010_1_5_45m | ecosystem: Environmental > Aquatic > Non-marine Saline and Alkaline > Saline ... | reverse complement strand
TGGCCGGATTAGCATTAGCCTTTTCATTGTCAGCGATTATCAATTTCTTGTTTTTATATTATTTTTTTAATAAAAAAATTATTTTTTTGCCCGGAAAAAAGATATTAAAATCAGTTGTTAAAATTGTTTTTTTATCTTTTTTTATGGCGATTTTGATTCAAGTTATAAAGTATTTTGTCGGAGCCGTGGTTAATATGCAGACCTTTTTGGGAGTTTTAATTCAGACTGTTTCTGCTGTTTTAGGCGCGGGAATATTTTATTTTAGTTTCAGTTTAATTTTTAAATTTGAAGAAGTGAGTGTTTTATTTAATTTTTTTAAAAAAAGAAGAAAAAATGATACCCAACCCCATGAACATAATTGACAAAATCGTTTTTTAATGGGGTCAGACCCCACTAAACAGCTGGTCAATATATGTGGTTGAATTAGAAGTTAACTTCAACATAGTTTGGGATCTAATTATAATAATACAAAAATTTAGATTGACAAAAAGAAAAAAATATGATATATTATCAGTAATAAAAAAGTAATTCTTTACAAAAGGAGGATGTTATGAATAGGGAAAAGAGAATGATGTGCCGTTGGAGCGCAGTAAGTGTTCTGATAATCGCGATATTCTGGACCATTTGGTATTTTGTAACTGGTTCGGTTCCAGTTTCGAAATTTTTTTCAGCTCCCAATTGGTTATATCAAATTGGCATAAGTCGCTGGTTTGATATTATAATGGGGCCGATTTGCTCAGTTGTCTTTATTCGTTTTTTTAAAATAGGGACAAACGAAAAGAAGTCGAAAAATAATCTGCCCATTACTGGAATGCAATTTGGCCTGATTTTTGGGTTAATGTTTGGATTTATTAACGGGGTAGGCGTAATTGTAGGCAACTTGGATATAGTGATTTTTGCGGCAGGAGCGCTAGGATTGATTCTTGGTCTATTTGTTCGCGAAAGATCTTTTGTGGGAGCCATGTTAGGAAATTTGTTAATAGGCGGACTGACCGTTGGATTAATCGGCGGGTTATGTTCAAGTTTGTTGATCGGATTAGCCTATTTAGTTGGAGTGATTCTGGTTATTCTGATCAAGAGTGTGGCGGTGAAAAAAATGTGGAATTGGTTATTGGTAAAATAACAATAACTATATTCTAATACGGTCAATATAGTCGCTGAGAAATCAGCGACTTTTTTTAATTTCATTTAATGGAGAATTAACAGGGGCAGTCTCAGCTTAAAAAGTTTGGTGGCTGAGCCACCAAACTTAAGAGCCACCAAACTTATTTTTACTTTAAATTGACAGAGCGACTTTAATCAATTAAAATGATGATTAATGAATAATTTAAATATCAGGAATTTTTGTATTATCTCTCACGTTGATCACGGCAAATCCACTTTAGCTGATCGTCTTTTAGAATTGACTGGAACAGTTAAAAAGGAAAAGATGCAACCTCAATATCTTGACCGGATGCCCTTGGAACGAGAAAGGGGAATTACAATTAAATTGCAGTCAGTAGCAATGAATTATACTTTAAATTGCGAATCTTATATTTTAAATCTGATTGATACGCCGGGGCACGTTGATTTTTCTTATGAAGTTTCCCGTTCTTTAGCCGCCGTTGAGGGAGCGCTTTTATTAGTGGACGCGGTTCAGGGAATCCAAGCCCAAACTTTAGCAAATCTTTATTTAGCCCAAAAACAGAATTTGACGATTATCCCAGTAATTAATAAAATTGATTTACCGGATATTGACTTGGAAAAAACTAAAAAGGAAATTGTTAATCTGCTCAAAGTGAAAGAAGAAGAGATAATTTGCATCTCTGCTAAGACGGGGCTCAATGTAGAGAAAATTTTATCTGTTTTAATTGAAAGAATTCCTTGCCCGCAAGGGGATTGGCAAAAACCTTTTCAAGCTCTGATTTATGATTCTTGTTTTGACGATTTTAAAGGGGTAATTGCTTTTATTCGTGTTTTTAGCGGTTCAATTAAAAAAGAGGAAAAAATAAAGTTTTTTGCCACCCAAACGGAAACAGTAGTTTTAGAAACAGGAGTTTTTAAACCAGATTTAATTCCAAAGCAAGAATTAAGAGCGGGAGAAATGGGTTATTTAATTACCGGTTTAAAAGATATTGAAAAATGTCGGGTGGGGGATACCATTGTTTTAAGCCGTCAGGACGACATTGGGCCGTTGGCTGGATATAAAGAGCCTCAATCAATGGTGTTTGCCGGCATTTATCCCCAACAAGGGCAAGCGCCGGAAAAACTTCGCCAGGCTTTAATTAAGTTAAAATTAAATGATTCCAGTTTAATTTTTGAACCGGAACAATCATTGGCTCTAGGCTTTGGTTTCCGCGCTGGTTTTTTAGGTCTTTTACATTTGGATATTGTTAAAGAACGTTTAAAAAGAGAATATGGCTTGGATTTAGTAATTACTTCACCGAGTGTCGCTCACGAAATTTTATTTAAGGGAGACAATAAAGTAAAAGTTATTCATTCTGCTAGCGATTTTCCTGACCCAAGCAGAATTGAACAAGTCAAAGAGCCATGGGTAAAAATTGATATTATTACTCCGCAAAAATATCTTGGACCGATTATGGAATTTTTAACTACGGCGCCTCAGGGCGCGGAAGTGAGAGTTGAATTTAGAGAAATGGAATATTTTAATCAAGAAGAAAGCCACTCTTCACAAACGCGGATTATCATCCACTGCCATATTCCATTAAGCTTACTTTTAGTTGATTTTTATGATAAAATTAAAAGCATTAGTCAGGGCTATGCTTCTTATAGTTATCAATTTTTAGAATACCGTCCGGCCAATATCGTTAAATTAGATATTTTGGTGGGCGGAGAAAAAGTTGATCAACTCGCCGTTTTAATTTACCAGGATTGGGCTTATCACGTTGGCCGAAAAGTAGTTACTTCTTTAAAAGAAATTTTGCCACGTCATCTTTTTGAAATAAAAATTCAAGCCGCGGTGGGCAGTAAAATTATTGCGGCGGATCGAATTGCTCCAATGCGGAAAGATGTGACAGCTAAACTTTATGGCGGCGATATTACTCGAAAAAAGAAATTATTAGAAAAACAAAAAAAAGGAAAGAAGAAGATGATGCAATCGGGCAAGGTAAATATTCCGGCTGAAGCTTACATTGCTTTAATGAAAAGATAAATTAATTATTATGGCTAAGGAATCTTTTCTTAAAAAAATATTTTCATCAAAACCGCTTTCTTATTTGTTATTTTTGCTTTTATTTTTTGTCATTGTTTCTTTGGGCAGGGAGATAAACAGACAGGCGAGTTTTAGAAAAGAATTGGGAAGGTTGCAAAAAGAAACTTCATCTTTAGAATCGGAAAATGAAAAACTTTTTAACGAACTTGAGAAAATAAAAACAGATTATTTTAAAGAGCAGGCGGCACGGACTAAATTGGGATTACAACAACCAGGAGAAAAGATAATAGTTATTGTACCTCCGGAAGGATGGGAGGGAAAAGAAATTAAAGCAAATTATTTTTATGAAAAAATTTCTAATTTCAAATCTTGGTGGCAAAATTTTTTTAGTCTGAAAGAAAAAGAATAAAAATGGATTATTTTATTTTAAGAGAAATAAATAAATTCGCAGGGAAAAATTTATTTTTAGATATCAGTGGTTTAATCGTGGCTGATTATTTGATTTTTTTTCTGCCAGTGGTAATTTTTGCCGTTTATTTTTTATTTAAAAAAAGAAAAAATGTTTTTCCTTTGTTTGTTAAAATAATTTTAACTTTAATTTTAGCCTTTCTTTTAAATTATTTTTTAAGTCAATTAGTTGCTCGACCTCGGCCATTTTTTAGATATCAAGATATTTATCAATTAAGCAAATTTTTTACTAGCCAAACCGATTATGCTTTTCCTTCTTATCACGTTATGATTGCTTTTGTTTTATCTTTTGTCATTTTATTTGATTGGCGAAAGTTTGGTGTAGTTTTAATTATTTTTTCTTTTTTAATCGGATTGGGAAGAGTTTTTTGCGGTATTCATTATTTAAGCGACGTTTTTGGAGGAATAATAGTCGCTTTAGTTTCTTTTTTAATTGTTAATTTTTTTATAAATAAAAATAAAAAATGGAAACTCTTAAACAACTTTTAAATAAACCTTCTCGTTTAGCGTCCGGACATCACACTTGCGCCGGTTGCGCAATTCCTATTATTGTTCGGGCGGTTTTAAGAGCAACGGACAAACCAGTAGTGGTGGCAAACGCAACGGGTTGTCTTGAGGTTACCACCACTCTTTATCCTCAAACTTCTTGGCTGGTGCCATGGATTCACAATGCTTTTGAAAACGCGCCAGCGACAATGAGCGGAGTGATTGCCGCTTATGAACAATTAAAAAAGAATAAAAAAATTAAAGAGGAAATTAAATTTATAGTTTTTGGCGGAGATGGGGGCACCTATGATATCGGGCTTCAATCTCTTTCAGGGGCTTGGGAAAGAGAAGATGATTTTCTTTATGTTTGTTACGATAATGAAGCTTATCAAAATACTGGAAATCAGCGATCTTCCGCTACTCCTTTAGGAGCTTTGACAACTACGACACCATTAGGAAAAGTTTTAAGAGGAAAACTAAAATCAAGAAAAGACATTATGAAGATTGCTGAAGCCCACAACCTTCCTTATTTGGCTCAAGCGGCGGTTCATAACTGGGCGGACTTAAATCAAAAAGCAAAAAAGGCTTTAGAAATTAAAGGTCCAACCTTTTTAAATGTTTTCTCTCCCTGTGTTATTGGTTGGAAATATAATCCTTCTTTAACTGTTGAGATTTCAAAATTAGCTGCGGAAACTTGTTTTTGGCCGATTTATGAAGTAGAAAACGGAAAATTTAATTTAAATTATCAACCAAAAAAGAAATTATCAATCAAAGAATTTATCAAATTTCAAGGAAGATTTAAGCATTTGTTAAAATCGGAAAATCAAGATATTTTAAATCAATTGCAACAAGAAGTTGATCGTCGTTGGAATGATTTATTAAAAAGAAAGTAATAGAGATTTATAATATTAATTTCTAACAAAAAGCCGCGGTTTAAATCCGCGGCTTTTTTATCAGAATAATATTTTTGGTAGCAGGGGCGGGACTCGAACCCGCGATATCACGCTTATGAAGCGTGCGCTTTAACCAACTAAGCCACCCTGCCTTTTACTTTTTGGGTTCAATTTTATATTTAAATTATAAAGAAAAAAATATTTTTTTCAAGTGGGGACAGTCCCCAGTTTCAAAAGTTTGGTGGCTGAGCCACCAAACTTTTAGCCCTCCCCAGCCCGCTCCCAGCCTGCGTTTCCGAGTGGGGTTTATTAACTCGTTGTTTTAGGCGAGTCAATTAGTTTTTTTTGAAAATAAAAAATGCCGAAGGTGGGACTCGAACCCACAAGGACTTGCGTCCACGTGATTTTGAGTCACGCGTGTTTACCAGTTTCACCACTTCGGCATATTTTTAAACGCCAATTTATTTTAGCAGAAATTCTGTTATTTACAATCTTTATTGCTACATTGAATTGAATCCTTTTTTTTAACCATAATACTTCGGCACTTTGGACATTTTTCCGCCACTGGTTCGTCCCATACAGCGAAATCGCATTTTGGCCATTTGGAACAGCCAAAAAAGAATTTACCCTTTTTGGTTTTTTTCTTAACGATTTCTCCTTGGCACTTGGGGCAAGGAATTCCAATTTCTTGGCTGTTTGGATTTCCTTTTAAATCACCTAAAGATTTAGTGTAGTGGCATTTTGGAAAGCCAGTGCAGGCTAGAAATTTTCCAAATCTTCCGGTTTTTATTACCAAAGGCTCTCCGCATTCAGGACATTTTTCTTCTGTTTTCTCGTCATTGAAATTTTTTTGGATTTGTTCTTCTTTCATTTTTAAATTTTTTATAAAAGGTTGATAAAAATCATTAAGCATTTTTAAATAGTCTCCTTCACCTTGAGCAATTTTATCTAAGTCATTTTCCATTTGAGCGGTAAACTGATAATCAACAATCTGATGAAAATGCTCTGACAATAGGTTATTAACTAAAATTCCAGTTTCGGTTGGGATAAAACTTCGTTGTTGTTTTATAGCATAGTTTCTATTTTGAATAGTGGAAATAATTGGAGCATAAGTTGAGGGACGCCCAATTCCATATTCTTCCAAAGTTTTAACCAGAGTGGCTTCATTATAACGAGGAGGCGGTTCAGTAAAATGTTGGTTTGGTTCAATACTTTTTAAATTTAATTTTTGTTTTTCTTCTAACTTCGGTAAATAATTTTCTTGTTGTTTTTCCGGATAAATTTTAATCCATCCGTCAAAATTTATTTTTAAACCGCTAGCCCGGAGTTCATATTCAGATTTATCTTTTATGTAATTTGCTTTAATTTCAATAGTGGTGCTATCAAGAATTTCGTCTGCCATTTGACTAGCAATTGCTCGTTGCCAAATTAGATTATAAAGTTTCCATTGGTTTTTGTTAAGAAATGAAGCAATTTTTTCCGGATTGTTTTCACAAAAAGTCGGTCTAATCGCCTCATGGGCTTCTTGAGCTGATTTCGATTTTGTTTTATATGTTTGTAAATGATGATATTTTTTTCCGAATTCTTTGGTTATTAAATTTTCCGCTTCGTTTAAAAATTGATAGGATAAATTAAGAGAATCAGTTCTCATATAAGTAATTAGGCCAGTATTTTTATTAGTCAAAGAAATCCCTTCATATAATTGTTGAGCAATCATCATGGTTTGTTTGACGGAAAAGCCGAGTTTTTTGTTTGCTTCTTGTTGGAGCGTGCTGGTGGTAAATGGAGGCAATGACCTTTTATTTAATTGTTTGTTTTTTATTTTTTCTATCTCATAATTTGCTTGTTCTAAATCTCGGATTAATTTTTCTGTTTCATCTTTTGAATTGATACTCAATTTTTCTAAATTTTTTCCGTTAATTTTAACTAATTTGGCTTCAAATTCTTCTTCATCATTTTTTAAAATCGCCTTAATGCTCCAATATTCTTTTGGTTTAAATTTTTCAATTTCTTTTTCCCGTTCAACAATTAATCTTAAGGTCGGGGATTGAACTCTTCCAGCAGACAGCCCCTTAAATATTTTTTTCCAAAGCAAAGGCGAAAGTTTATAACCGACTAAGCGGTCAAGGATTCGCCGGGCTTGCTGAGCTTGAAATAAATTAAAATCTATTTCTCTTGGGTTTTTTAAAGATTCTTTAATCGCGTTTTCCGTGATTTCATGGAAAGCGATTCTTCTGATAATTTTATTTTCGGTTGGCAAAAGCTGACTGAGATGCCAGGCGATGGCTTCTCCTTCGCGGTCTTCATCAGTGGCAAAGTAAATTTCGTCGCTTTTTTCAGCTAATTTTTTAAGTTTACTGACAATCTTTTTTTTTATTGTCGGAGTGACATATTGCGCGGTAAAATTATTTTCTACATCAATCCCCAACTTTCCTTTTGGCAAGTCGCGAATATGTCCTTGAGACGATTCAATTAAAAAATCATCCCCTAAAAATCGGGCGATGGTTTTTGCTTTAGTGGGAGATTCCACGATAATTAATTTTTTCTTTTCTTTTTTTGTTGACATCAATATTAAATTAGTTGGTATTCATTTTCTTTTATTTTTTTAACTTTGCCATTGACCTCCATCATTGTCAAGAGAGAAATGACTTTTAATGGTTCAATTTTTGTTTTTTTAATCAAGGAATCTATTTTTTGAGGTTTTTTATCTAAGTATTTTAATAATAATTTCTCTTCTTCAAATTCAGTGAAAAATTGTTTTTGGGCCGGATTAATTATTAAATCAAAAGACTCTAAAATATCTTCTACTTGAGTGATTGGCTTAGCGCCCATTTTAATCAACTTATTTACTCCCGCGGAATTTTTTTGAAAAATATTATTAGGAACAGCAAATACTTCTCTTCCCTGATCTAAGGCAAATCTAGCGGTAATTAAAGCCCCGGATTTTTCCGGCGCTTCAATAACTAATGTCCCCCAAGAAAGTCCAGAAATAATTCGGTTGCGGGCGGGAAATGTCCATTTGGAGGGTTTGGTTTCCGGCGGATATTCACTAATAACCGCGCCGCCAGAAGCGACAATTTGGGCAGCTAATTTTTTGTGTTCTAAAGGATAAAGATGATTAAAACCGGAGCCCAAAACAGCAATGGTGCGACCATTATTTTCAAGGGCGGTTTTATGGGCGATTCCGTCAATTCCTAAAGCTAAACCGCTAATAATCGTAATTCCTTTTTTAACCAATTCTTTAACGAATAATTCGGTAATTTTTTTTCCCATTGAAGAAAAATTCCTCGTTCCAACGATTGCTAAGGGATATTTTTCTTTTTCTTTAAGCCCTCCTAGGCAATAGATTTTATTTGGCGGATTATAGATTTCTTTTAAAATTCCAGGATAATCTTTGTCCTTTAAAGAAATTATTTTCATAATATTGGTATAACAGATTTGTTTTTGTTTGACAAGGAAAAAACTTAAGCTAAAATGTATTAAGGGAAAGTCATTAAATTTAAGCAATAATAAATATTCAATCAATCCAAATGATTAAAATAATTTTATCAGGGGGGGGAACTGGCGGGTCAGTGGGCCCTTTATTGGCGGTGGCGGAAGAAATAAAAAAACAAAATCCAGAAACTTTATTTTTATTTATCGGGACAAAAAAAGGAAAACCAGAAAAAGAAATGGCAGAAGTTAATCATTTGCCTTATAAAGGAATTTTCTCCGGCAAATTCCGTCGTTATTTTTCAATTAAAAATATTATTGATCCGATTTTTATTATTTTGGGATTTATTCAATCCCTTTTTATTATTTTAAAATTTCAGCCTTGGGCAATTTTTTCTGCTGGAGGATTTGTTGCCGTTCCAGTTTGCTATGCAGCTTGGTTTTTAAATGTGCCGATTTTTATCCATCAGCAGGATTTAACACAGGGTTTGGCAAATAAAATTATATCCCCATTAGCTAAAAAAATTACTGTTAGTTTTGAAAAATCCTTAAATGACTACCCAAAAGAAAAGACAATTTTAACCGGCAATCCTTTTCGAGCCGTTATTTTAAAGGGTGATAATGAAAGGGCAATTAAAAGATTTAATCTTCGTGCCGATTTGCCAGTTCTCTTGGTAGTTGGCGGTGGATCAGGAGCAAAAAAAATAAATCAAATGATTATTGAAATTATTTCTGAATTGGTTAAATTTTGCCAAATAATTCATATTACTGGAAAAGATAAGGGAGAAGAATTAAAACCAGATTTAGAAGATGAGATTTTAGTGCTTAATCGTTATCATCAAATTGATTTTTTAACCAGGGAGTTGCCAGATGTTTTTCAAATTGCCGATTTAGTTATCACACGTGCCGGCTTGGGGATTTTAACTGAAATCTCGGTTTTAGGAAAACCCTCTATTATTATTCCCATTCCTGATTCTCATCAAGAGGTTAATGCCCGTTATTTTCAAGAAAAAGGAGCGGCTGTTGTTTTTGAGGAAAGAAATTTTGAGCCCCATATTTTTTTAAAAGAAATAAAAAATTTAATGAGTTCTAAAGAAAAATTATCTTTGCTTAGTAAAAATATTTTAGAAATTTCCTGTCCTCAAGCCGGGGAGAAGATTGCGGAAATTATTTTAAAAAGATAAATATTCTGGTATTTTAAATAAAAAAAGTTATCCACAGTTTATTAGCACTCACTATTGACGAGTGCTAATTTATTATTTAAAATAATTTACGAAGTTTATTTTTATTTTTGAAATATGAAAGAACGGCAAGAAAAAATGTTAAATCGTATTATCAATCAGTATATTAGAGAAGCTCAGCCAATCGGTTCCAAAACTTTAAGCGAAAATATGGAACCTCGGCTAAGCTCAGCAACAATCAGAAATGAAATGGTTAATTTGATTGATCAGGGTTATTTAGAACAACCCCATCTTTCTGCCGGAAGAATTCCTACTTTAAAAGCCTGGGATTATTATTTAGAAAATTTAATTGAATTTGAAATAGAGAAAAAAACGCTAATTAGTTGGAAAAATGATTTAATTCTTTCAAAGCAAAAAAATTTTAATGATAAAAAAGAAACCATTAAGGATTTGGTAAAGAAAATGGCGGATTGTTCGCAAAGCTTAAGCTTTGCCGCTTTCAGTAAAAATGTTTTTTATTACACTGGGCTGACTAATTTACTTATTCAACCAGAATTTAAAGAACATCCCGCTGTTTATAATCTTTCTCAAATTATTGACCATTTAGATGAAATTTTGGAAAAGAATTTCGATTTTTTAGGTCAAAAAAAGGAAATAGAAATTTTAATTGGCAAAAAAAATCCTTTTGGGGATTTTTGCGGCGCGGTTTTATCCCGTTTTAAAATAGGACCGAAACAGGAGGGTTTAATTGGCATTCTCGGTCCGATTAGAATGGATTATCAAAGAAATTTTACTTTTGTTAAAACCGTTCGTGAATTAATTAACAAAATTTAAAATGTCTGAAAAAAAGCAAAAAATAAATTTAGGAAAAAATCAAAGTCAAGAGAAAGAAATAATTGATTTAAAGGAACGTTTAAAAAACTTAGAAGGGATATCAGAGGAATATTTGAATGGTTGGAAAAGAACAAAAGCAGACTATCTCAATCGAGAAAAGGAAATCGTTTTGGAAAAGCAAAGATGGATAGGGTTAGCAAATTTGGAAATAATTTTAAAACTTTTATCTGTTTTAGACAGTTTTGAAAATGTTTTAAAACATCAAGAAAAAGATTTAAAAAGGAAAAACTGGGTTCAAGGCATAGAGCAAATAAAAAAACAGTTAGAGGTTATTTTAAAAGAGGATGGAGTAGAGAAAATTAAAGCTTTGGGTGAAGAATTTAATCCCTTTTTTCACGAAGCTTTACAAAGAAAAGGGGACGGAGAAAAAATAATAGAAGAGATTCAATCTGGTTATTTAATGAAAGGAAAAGTAATTCGGCCCACTAAAGTTATTATTGAATAAAGGTTTTTAATTATATAATTTAATTAATTTAATTTTTAATCTTATGGCATTAGTTCCATTTAATCGTAATTTGATTTGGGAGCCTTGGGAAGAAATTGACCGATTTTTTAATGAACCGGTTAATATGAAAAAACTTGATTTTGCTCCCGCTGTTAATATTTACGAAAAAAATGATAAAGTTTTTATTGAGGCGGCTTTAACTGGTATTAATCCGGAAAACGTGGAAGTCTCCATTGAGAACAATGTTTTGATTCTTAAAGGAGAAAATCGTCGAGAATCAGAAGTGGATGATAAAAATTATTATCGCCATGAAGTTAAAATGGGGAGTTTTTATCGGGCAGTTAATTTGCCGGCTAAAGTAGAAGAAGATCAAGCGCAAGCTAATTATCAAAATGGAATTCTTAAAATAGAAATTCCGAAACGAGAAAAAAATCAAGCAAAGAAAATTGAAATAAAAATAAATAAAAAATAATTAAATTTAATTTAAATGACAGATAGATTCAGCTTAATTACTGGATAGGTCTGATATTTATCAAATGAGGTAAAATATGGGAAAAATAATTGGTATTGATTTAGGAACTTCGAATTCAGCGGCCTCTTATTTGGAGGCTGGTAAACCAAAAATAATTCCTTCTGCTGAAGGCACAACGGCGGTTGGAGGAAAAGCTTTTCCTTCTTATGTTGCTTTTAGCAAAGAAGGGGAGCTTTTAGTTGGTGAACCGGCTAGACGTCAGGCCGTGGCCAATCCGGAAAGAACGATTTTTGGCGCTAAAAGAAAAATGGGACAAGATTATAAGTATAAAATAGGAGACAAAGAATATACTCCTCAACAAATATCCGCTTTTATTCTGCAAAAAATTAAAAAAGACGCGGAACATTATTTCGGTGAAAAAATTGAAAAGGCTGTTATTACGGTGCCGGCTTATTTTAGCGACGCCCAAAGACAGGCGACTAAAGATGCTGCGTCAATCGCTGGCTTGGAAGTGGTTCGTTTGATTAACGAGCCAACGGCGGCGTCTATTGCTTATGGTTTGGATAAAATTAAAGAAAAAGATCAAGAAGTTTTAGTTTTTGATTTTGGCGCTGGCACCCTGGATGTGACAATTATGAGTTTAGCTCAAGTTGAAACGGATGACAAAAAAAAAGAAGCGCAATTTGAGGTTTTATCAACTTCCGGCGATACGGAATTGGGAGGGTCTGATATGGATGAGGTTTTAATTAATTACATCGCTGATGATTTTAAAAAGAAAGAAGGCATAGATTTAAGAAAAGATAAAATGGCAATGCAACGTTTAAGAGAGGGGGCAGAAAAAGCGAAAATAGAACTTTCTTCCGTCATGGAGACAGAAATAAATCTTCCGTTTATTACCGCGGATAGTGAAGGACCGAAACATCTTTCTTTAAAAGTTACTAGGGCAAAGTTGGAAGAATTGGTTAAGCCGATTGTTGATCGCTGTGAAAAATCGATTGATCAGGCGATGGAGGACGCAAAAAGAAAAAGTTCGGAAATTGAAAAGGTTATTTTAGTTGGCGGACCAACTCGGATGCCCATCGTCCAAAAATTTATTGAAGATAAATTGGGTAAAAAGATTGAAAGGGGAGTAGACCCGATGGAATGCGTGGCAATGGGCGCGGCGGTTCAAGCTTCAATTTTATCTGGAGAATCAGAGGTGACTGATGTTTTACTTTTGGATGTTACGCCATTAACTTTAGGGATTGAGACTTTGGGCAGCATTATGACGCCTTTAATTAAAAGAAATACTACCATTCCGACTTCAAAATCAGAAACTTTTTCCACCGCGGCCGATAATCAATCTTCAGTGGAAATTCATGTTTTACAGGGAGAAAGGCAAATGGCTAATGACAATCGCACGCTGGGAAGATTTATTTTAGATGGTGTTCCACCCGCTCCTAGAGGAATTCCTCAGATAGAAGTGACTTTTGATATTGACGCCAATGGCATTTTAACGGTTGCTGCTAAAGATAAGGGAACTAATAAGGAACAGCATATTACTATTAAGGATTCTACCGCTTTATCCGGAGATGAAATTGAAAAAATGAAAAAAGAAGCGGAAAAATTTGCTGAAGAAGATAAAAAGAAAAAGGAATTAATTGAATTAAAAAATCAGGCAGATACTTTGATTTATTCTTCTGAAAAGGCTTTAAAAGATGCGGGAGATAAAATAAAAGAAGACGATAAAAAATCCATAGAAGAGAAAATCAAAGTTTTAAAGGAAATAAAAGATAAAGACAGTGTGGAAGAAATTAAAAAGTCTTTAGAAAGTTTAAGTTCGGAAATTCAGAAAATTGGTGCGGCATTATACAATAGTCAGCCGAATCCTGAATCCGCTGGTCAAAGTAAAGAGAAAGAAGCTCAAAATTCTGAGAGCGGAAAGACGGATTCAAAAAATGAAGAGAAAAAAGAGGAGCCGATTGATGGTGAATTTGAAGAAACAGCAAAATAATTAAATGATTATTAAGTAATTATTCAAATTATTTTCTCAAAATTTTGAGAACTAACTTGGGAGCTCGGCTCCCAAGTTAGTTTTAATTTTATTATTTCAAAAAAGGTTGTTTTAATAAAGAATAATGTTATGATAAAAGAAATAGAGAATCTTTATTAAAATATGAAAATTAAACACCTTATTTTGAGTTTACTGGCTATTTTATCCTCCATATTTTTTTGGGGATATTTATCTTTATTTTTTTTAGCCCCATCCTCAATTCATTTTTTATATTTAATTTTAAGTTGGTTGGGATTTTTTATTCTTTATCTTATTTTGACGCTTTTAATCAATTCTCGTAATTTAATCTACACTTGTTTGTTGGCTTTTGGCGCATCTTTTTTTATTTTTTTTAATCAGCCGACAGAAATCATTCTTTATTATTTATTAGGCGTTTTATTTTTGATTCTTTTTTCTGTTATTAGCGTAGAATTAATGTTAAATGAAAAGGAAAATCGTTTAAAATTGTCTTTTAAAAAAATTTGGAAAAGGGGGATTTCCTGTTTTATCACTGCTCTGGCCTTGATTATCGCCCTGGTTTATTATTTCAATCCTTTGATGGTAATAAATCAAAAGAGCATAGAGATTCCCTCTGAATTTTTTGGTCTTATTCTTAAGCCGGTTGGCGGTATGGTCGGGAAAATTATTCCTTTTTATGACCCCAAAATGACAGTTGATGAAACTTTGGCCAGTTCTTTAATAATTCAAGGGGGGGTCAATAATCAGGATTTAATTATTAAAGAACGGGAAAGTCTTTCTGAGTCTTTAAAAATTGATTTAACAGGGGAAGAAACAATGGAGGAGGTTTTGGCAGGTTTAGTTAATTCAAAGTTTTCTCAATTTATCGGTCCGTATCATCGTGAAATATCTATTGGCATCGCGGTAGCTTTATTTTTTATTCTTCAATTAGTGGGGAAGATACTGAGTCTTTTGTCAATAATTCTAGCTAGAATTATTTTTTGGTTATTGATGATTTTTAAAACGGTTAAAATAGGAGAAAAGCAAAAAATAGGAGAAACAATCGAATTTTAATCTTGCTTATTTTTAGAAATTTGTTAAACTTAGAGAGTTAAATTTAATAATTTATTAAAAAGAATATTTTTATGCCAGTTAAAAAATCGGAAAATAAAAAAACAACTCCGAAAGAAGCCAAAGTTAAAACGGTGAAAACCGTGAAAAAAAGCGTTTCCCCTAAATCAAAAATTACTATAAAAAAAGAAGTTAAAATTAAGCCCAAAAAAGAAATTAAACCAAAAATAAAAAAGACAGTAAAGAAAACAGGAGTGGAAAAAAAAGTAGTAGCAAAAACAGCAGTAAAGAAAATAGAAGAAAAAATTTTACCGAAGGGAACAGAAAGAATTTGGGCAACAGGAAAAAGAAAAACTGCCATCGCGCAGGTTCAATTTTTTCCTCAAGGCCTGGGGAAAATTTTAATTAACAAAAGAACCCTTCAGGAATATTTTCCGGTTTTTGATTTACAAATAAAGGTTTTATCTTCGCTAAAGATATTAGCAAAAGAAAAAGATTTTGATTTTACGGTTATTGTAAAAGGCGGAGGAATTCATAGTCAAGCTGACGCGGTTTCTTTGGGTATTGCCCGAGCTTTAATTTCTTTTAATCCGGAATGGAGAAAAGAACTAAAATCATTTGGTTTATTGAGTAGAGATCCCAGAAAAAAAGAAAGAAAAAAACCGGGTTTAAAAAGAGCCAGAAGAGCCCCGCAATGGAAAAAGAGATAACTCTATTTCCATGGTTTCTACAGCCAAAAATACTTTTTATTTATTAACTGCCTACATCTATCAAAAATTGGTAGCTCTCTTATACTTTATTTTTTTAGCTCGTTTTTTAGGTGCGGATAATTTTGGGAAATACACATTTGCCTTATCTTTTGCTGCGCTTTTCTCTGTTTTAATCGACTTTGGTTTATTGCCGGTTTTAACTAGGGAAGTAGCTAGAAATAAAGAAAAGACCCAGGAATATTTTAGTAGTATTCTGGGTTTTTGTTTATTAGCCGGAATAATAGTTTTGGCTTTATCTTTTTTAGTTATTAATTTAATAGGCTATCAACCTATAACCAATTATTTAGTTTATTTAACTACCCTGGTTATCCTACTTGATACTCTGGCACTCGTTTTTTATTTTGTTTTCCGCGGACATTTAAATACTAAATATGAAGCTTTGGGAATTATTATTCATAAAACAGTAATGCTTTTAGTGGGCTTGTTTTTGATTTATTTGAAGGTAAATGTGATTCTCATGGTTTTACCGCTTTTAATGGCCAGTATTTTTTATTTAGCTAATGCTATCTTTTTTGTTAAAAAGAAATTAAAATTGAAACTTATTCCTAAATTAAATCAAGAAATCTTAAAACCTTTGTTTAAAATTTCTTGGCCATTCTTCATCGCCGCTTGTTTTGCTAAATTATATTCCACTAGTGACACAATTCTTCTTTCGTATTTGGCGGGTGATAAGGCCGTAGGGTTTTACAGCGCCGCTTTAAAATTAATTAACGCTTTTATTCTTTTAATCGCTGGGTCGCTAAGCTCAGCTCTTTATCCGGCTTTAAGTTATTATTTTATCAAGTCAAAAGAAGAAATGACTAAGCTTTTTTCTCAAGCAGTTTTATATTTGATGATTATTGCCTTTCCTTTGGTTTTGGGGCTTTCAATTTTAGCAAAACAAATTATTCTTTTTATTTACGGTCCAGAGTATGCGCCCGCGATTTTAATTTTAATTATTTTGTCGTTTTCTATTCCTTTTATGTTTTTGGATTTTGTTTTTGTGAGTCTTTTAAACGCTTGTGAAAAACAGAAAAAAAATACTTTAATTCACGGTTTAGGAACGGTTATTTTTATTATTTTAAACTTGATATTAATTCCGATTTTAGGTCATTATGGTTCAGCTTTGGCTGTTTTTTTTGGTTTTATAATTATTTTTTTCTTGGAGATATTTTCTACGCGGAAAATTATCAAAGTTGATAAAAGTTATTTGTTTAAAAAAATAGGATTAATTTTCTTTTCCAGTTTAATTATGGCTTTAACAATTTTTCTAGTCAAAGAGAAAATTCATTTAATTTTTTCTTGTTTAATTGGCATCTTAGTCTATTTTGCCGCAGTTTATTCTTTCAATTTAATTAAAAGACAAGATTTAGATTTTATAAAAGGAATAATTAACTTTCGTTCGATTTTTGTTAAAACAGAATCAAAAGAAAAATAAATTATGAAACAAATAGAAATAATCAGTTTTAATATGTCTTCTTTTCAAGAATGGGAAAGGGGAACAGTTAATCGCAATCGTCATTTACTTTATCAATTTTTAGATCAGCCAGAAGTGAAAAGAATAGTGGCTATAGATTTTTTACCTTTTAGTTTTAAAAGAGTTTTGCGCAATTTTTTTCAGAATATTGTTTTCGGTCCAAAGGGCGAAAAAGTTTATTGTGATTTAATCAGTCGGGGAATAAAAGTTTCTGATAAATTTTATGTTTTTTCAACTGTTAATTCTTTTTGGGCACCTGGTAAAATAATGAAAAAGGTTGATAAATTTTTAAAAAAAATTGATTTAAAATATCCTTTAAATTCAGAAACCAAAAAAGTGGGTTGGTCATGTTTTCCAATGTTTGTTGATTATTTAAAAGAAGATTGTCCGATTAAGCTTGATTTAACTATTTTTGACGCAGTTGATAATTGGATTGAACATCCTTCTTTTAAAAAATATCAAACTATTCTCAAAAATAATTATCAGATTATTGCGGAAAAAAGTGATTTAATTTTTACTGTTTCTGATAATTTGATTGATTTTTTCAAAAGTTTAGGGAGAAAAGAAAATCTTTATTGGATATCAAACGGGGTGGAAGTTTCTCATTTTAAAAAAGAGTCTTCTGATTTACCAAAGGATTTGGAAAAAGTTTCTAAACCAATTGTTGGTTATTTAGGGATTATCCAGCAAAGGATAGATGTCGATCTTTTGGAATATTTGGCAAACCATAATCCGGAAAAATCTTTTGTCTTAATCGGACCTTTATGGCCGGTTTATTTTAGAAGGTTGCGGCGGCTGGCCGTGGAAATAAAAAAACTTCAAAAATACAAAAATATTTATTTTTTAGGGCATAAAAAATATCAAGAAACGCCGTTTTATCTTAATCATTTTTCAGTTGCTATTTCACCGCATAAATTAGACAAATTTATCAAATCAACCAATTCTCTTAAAGCTTTGGAATATTTAGCCTCGGGGCTGCCAGTTGTTACCACTCCAACTTCCGGAGCGGAAAATCTTTCTCATCTGGTAAAAATTGCTCAAGACTACGAAGATTTTAATAAAAAATTAAATCAAGCTTTGGAGGAAGATAATCCAGAGGCTCGCCAGCAAAGAAAAGAAAAAATTAAAGAATATGATTGGGGTATTAAAATGGAAAAAATTATTAAATTAATAAAAGAACATTTTTAAAATATTTTAAAAAACATTATGAATAACAATTTTGAAACATTGAATCAAGGGGAAGTTAAAAACTTTGTTCCTGATAAAGTTTCTGTTATTATTGTTAATTGGAACGTTAAGCCCTTGTTAGAAAGATGTTTGGATTCCATCTTTGATTATTTTCAGAAAATTGATTATGAGGTGATTGTCGTTGATAATTGTTCTTTGGATAATAGCGTTAAATATTTAAAATGGTTGGAGCAAGAGAAACAACAGCCGAAATTGAAAATTATTTTAAATAAAAAAAATATGGGTTTTGCTGTTGCCAACAATCAGGCGTTAGAACAGGCGACTGGAGAATTTATTCTTTTTCTTAATCCGGATACGGAATTTATCAAACCCGGTCTGGAAAAATTAATAAAAGATTTAAAAGAGCATAATGATTGGGGAATAGTCGGTTGTCGATTAATTGGGACAAATGGAATATCTCAAAGTTCAGTGAGAAGATTTCCTAATCTTTTTACCCAATCTTTAATTTTACTTAAGCTTCATTATCTTTTTTTCTGGTTGCCGGCGATAAGAAAATATTTTCAAAAAGGTTTTAATTTTGAGAAATCTCAGGAAGTAGACCAGGTAGCTGGAACCTTTATTCTCACCAGGCGCGCTTTATTGGATAAAATCGGTTCATTTGACAATGATTATCATCTTTGGTTTGAAGACGTTGACCTTTGTTATCGATTTAAAAAATCAGGTTATAAGGTGATTTATCATTCTGATTTTGAGATTATGCATTATGGCGGTCAAAGTTTTGACCAGCTTTTGTCTTTAAAAAAGCAAAAGATTTACAATCGAAGTTTGATAAAATACTTTGAAAAAAATAAACCGGGCAAAAAAAATGACATCTTAAAAATAATCAGTCTTTTAAGCCTGATTTTGGCGGGATTAAGCGCTTTAGTTTCATTAAGAAAAAAGAAACAAATTAAAAAAAGTTTAAAAATTGGATAAATGAATTTTAAGGAAACAATTCAAAAAATATGGTTCATAGTTGGATTTTTTTTCCTTTTTCAGATATTGTCCTTGATTGGATATGCTTTTCCTTTCTTATTAAATGTTTTTTGTATTTTAATAATCGCTTTGGCAGTTATTTTTTCTTTAATAAAAATAGAGTATGGTTTTCTATTTTTATTTTTTGAGTTTTTTTTCGGTCTACAAGGGCATCTATTTGAATTTTTCGGTCTTTCTTTGCGGTTTGGTTTATTCGCGGTTTTAATGGCAGTCTGGTTAATGAAAAAATATCAAGAAAAACAATTATTAAAATCTTTAAAAAGTTTTTTTGATACAAGCATCGGCGCAATTTTGTTTATTTTTTTATTTATTATTTTTTTGGGGTTTTTACAGGGACTACTCAAACAAGAGGTGACTCTAGCAATTAAAGATTTTATAAATTATTCTTATTTTTTATTAATTTTTCCATTGTTGGAAATCTTTAAAAATAATTTTTTTATTAAAACAAGTTTAAAATTAAGCCAAGGATTTATTATCGGCATCAGTATTTTAACAATCATTATTTTTATTCTTTTTTCCAGCGGTTTAGCGGAGGTGCATAATTGGTTTTATTGGTGGTGGCGGGGAGTTGCAATTGGCAAGGCGACGGATGCAGGAGGAAATTTTTTCCGTATTATGAGCCCAGCTCATTTATTGGTTTTGCCTTTATTTTTAGTTTTGTTAAGTTTTTTAATAGAAGGAAAGAAAAAGCTTAATAAAAAAATAAAAAAGTTATTATTATTTTTAAGTTTTTTATCAGGTTTAGTTTTGATTATTAATTTTTCTCGCGTTTATCTTTTGGGAGTATTTTTAGGCTTGTTTATTCTTTTAAAGGGAGTAAATTGGAAAAGATGGCTTATGTTTTCCGGTTTAACGATTTTTTCTTTGTTTTTAGGTTTTATTATATTATTTTCTGCTACTAGCGGGGGAAAATTTTTTCAGGCATTTGATTTTTTTCAAAATCGGCTGAAAACAGTAGTAGAACCAGAGACGGAAATCAGCTCCTTAACTAGAATGAACATTCTTCCTCAATTAATTAAAGAAATTAAAAAAGACCCTCTTTTTGGGCAAGGCTTAGGTTCAACTATTTCCTATTATAATCAAACCACCATGCAGACAGAAACAACCTATCATTTAGATTGGGGTTATTTGGAAATTTGGCGCGAGCTTGGCTTATTTGGTTTAATTACTTACGGCTTGCTCCTTTTTTACTTTTTTTATTCCAGTTGGCAAAAATTAAAAGAATTTAAAAATGATTATTTTCAAAAAAGACTGATTATCGGATTAAACGCTGGTTTATTAAGTTTAATGGTTGCCAATTTAACCGCGCCTGTGCTTTTTCATTCTTTAGGTATTTTTTATCTAATTTCTTCTTTTTGTTTAATTTTCAATTTGAAAAAAGATGAAACAAAAATTGATAGTTCAAATTGTTACTTGGAATAGCGACAAATTTTTAAAAGATTGTCTTAATGCGGTTTTTAACCAAACTTACCGCAATTTTTCTGTTCTAGTTATTGATAACGGCTCTCGTGACCGAACGATTGATATTTTGAAAAAAGAATATTCTAAAGAAGTTATTAAAAATAATTTTAAGAGAAAAAATAGTCAATTATTTATTTTTCAAAACAGTAAAAATTTGGGTTTTTCTCAGGCGCATAATCAGGGTTTGTATTTAATAGATTCTGAATTTGTTTTGATTTTAAATCCGGACATTATTTTAGAGCCTGATTTTTTAGATAAAATTATGAAACAAGCGGAAAAAGAAAAAAAAGTGGGAAGTTTTAGCGGTAAATTTTTACAAATCAAAAGTCCTCTGGATGATTATCAAGGAAAAATTAAAACTAAAATTATTGATAGTGCCGGTTTGAGTATTTTAAAAAATCGTCATATTTTGGAACGAGGACAGGGCAAAGAAGATGAGGGGCAATATGATAAAGAAAAAGATATTTTTGGCGTAACTGGCGCTAGCGCTTTGTATCGACGGCAAGCTTTGGAAGAAATAAAAATTCCTTTAAATAAAAAAGATTTTGAATATTTTGACCAAGATTTTTTTGCTTATCAGGAAGACGCGGATTTAGCATGGAGGCTTCAATTAAAAGGATGGACAAGTTTGTTTGTGCCTTTGGCAAAAGCCTACCATTATCGGGGAACTGGTTTAAAGGAAAAACCCAAATTGATAGATATTTTTAAGGGGCATCAATCCAGGCCGAAACAAGTTGAGCTTTATTCCTTTCGTAATCATCTTTGGCTGTTATTAAAAAATGAACAGGGAGAAAATTTTTGGCGTCATTTTTTTTGGATTTTCATTTATGAAGCGGGAAAGAAGTCATATTTGTTCTTTACCAAACCAGATGTTTTATTAAAAGCGGGGTTTTCCTTTTGGGCCGGTTTTTTTAAAATGCTAAAAAAAAGAAAAATTATTATGGAAAATGCGGTAGTTAAACCGGCAGAAATGAGAAAATGGATGAAAAGAGCCCGTTTTTATCAATAAATTTTTATGGATTTATCAATTATCATTCTTAAGTACAAGCAACAGAAAGTTTTTCAACTTTGTTTGGAAAATTTAATCAAAGCAAAAATAAATTTGGATTACGAAATTATTATTATTGATAATAATTCCCAAGACGGCAGTTTAGAATATTTGAAAGAAATAAAAAGAGACCATTCGAAAATAGAAATTATTTTAAATGATAAGAATTCCGGTTATGCTAAAGCTAATAATCAAGCAGTTAAACAAGCAAAAGGGGATTATATTTTAATTCTTAATCCTGATGTGATTGTTAGTCCCGGGGCGATTGAAGAAATGCTCGCTTTTTTAAAGAAAAATTATGATATTGGTTTAATTGGCCCGCAGTTGCTTAATCAGGATAAGACAATTCAATTTTCTTGTTACCGCTTTCCCAAATTAATCACGCCGGCAATTAGGAGAACTTTTTTGTATCGGTTGCCTTGGTTTAAAAATGAGCTTAAAAGATATCTAATGCAGGATTTTGATCATCAGGAAATCAGGGGAGTTGGCTGGTTAATCGGGGCATGTTTAATGATTAAAAAGGATTTTTTGAAGCAGATTGGTTATTTTGACGAACGTTATTTTCTTTATTTTGAAGATGTTGATTTAGCAAGAAAAGTCTGGCAAGCGGGCAAAAAAGTTGTTTATTTTCCTAAAGCCAAAATGATTCATTTTCATCGCCGGCTTTCTGCTGATTTTTCATTTTTCCCATCCCTTTCTCAAAGGGTTACTTGGATTCATATTTTTAGCGCTTTAAAATATTTTTGGAAATGGCGCGGGAAATAACTTATTTGACAAATGGGCAAGATTTTTGTACAATTATTTTATTGAAATAAACATTCGGGGGTCGTCTAATGGCAGGACTATGGACTTTGACTCCATCAATCGGGGTTCGAATCCCTGCCCCCGAGCCAAATTGTATGTTCGGCGTTTGTTGCCTCGGCGCTTCGCGCCTCGGTAAGCGCCCTGCGGGCGCTAAGGTCTGATTTTGAAAGGATTTGCCACGCTCCGCGTGGCTCAAAAAACAATTCCCGTTCCCGCAAAATTCGGTTCGAGCCAATCTTTTTTAG
>Ga0268276_1001514_pt1 | contig 22508 bp, 22 predicted proteins | sample saktaG_4_FD_190145 | JGI IMG/M metagenome (GOLD analysis project Ga0268276, IMG submission 190145) | Saline water microbial communities from Sakinaw Lake, British Columbia, Canada - sak_2010_1_5_45m | ecosystem: Environmental > Aquatic > Non-marine Saline and Alkaline > Saline ... | reverse complement strand
GCCTCAAAGTCCACGCTCACGTTCATTGCAGTGACGTTTTCCTTAGGCGCGCCAGTCCCCTCGATGAGAAGCTCAATGCCGCTTTCCGGGCCAAAGTAGCTCTTGCCGTTGCTTTCAAGCGCGGGCGGCAGCATAATCTTTGCCGTCCAGTCCACCGTCATCTCCGCGCTTGCATTCGCCCCCTCCAGCGCGCCAAGCAGCGCAACAGCGCCTGAGTTGCCGCTGGAATTGGCAAAAGTGGCAATTGACTGCGGGAAAACAGCGGTAAGCCCTTTTTGGAAAAGTGCAAGGCCAGCCGTTTCGCTGTCCACAAAATCGTTTTGCACGCTCACTATCCCTGGCTGCGTGCCGGTGACATAACCCATCCCCACAACCGCAGCGTCAAGCGCCTCCTTTGACGCGTTTGCAACGTAAATGAAAGACCTCTCCTTGTAAGTGGCTCCCTGGGAAAGCGCAAGGGGCTTTGCAGCAATCCTGTCCTTCCACGCCACCCTCACAGTGTAAGTCTCCTCCGGCTGGGAGGAAAGCGTTGCCTCTGCAAGCGCGCCTCTCACTGCAATTGGGAGAATTGATAAAGTGCCCATGCCTGTCAGCTGGCTGCTCTCCACTCTTGCCGCAAAGCTTGCCTCGTGCGTGGAGCCTTCCTCGTAAAGAGGCACTATCTGCATGCTTATGCCCATTCCTTCAGCCTCAACTGCCTTGCCTTCCTGCGAAACCACCCTCACAACAGATGATGTGGTAACGTAAGCAGTGGCAACAGAGCTTGCATTTTGCGCCTCAAACTCAGACGCAGCCCAAGGAACATCCTTTGATTCCTTCATGCTCACAACCAGGCTGTCTCCGCTCCAAACGGCATAAGTCGCCTTGCCTCCTGCAATCAGCCTGTCCTTGACAGCCTCGATAGCGTCTGAATTGCCGCTCACAATAAGATAGGGCTCATAGCGCACAATGGTGATGTTGGCACTCGCAGTGCCCAGCAGGAAATCCACTGCGGCATCATCACCGCCGTTCACATTGCCGCCTGAATTGCCTGCGGACTGGATCATGCCTATTGCAAAAGGCTCAAACAGGAAAAGCAGCACCAGCCCCACCGCTCCTATGATATACCATGCCTTTTTGTCCATTTCTCCACTTCCGGCATTAATCTAACCAGTAGTTTAAAAAAGCATTTTGTTTTGATAAATGCGGAGAAAACATGGCAAACGCGAAAAAAGGCGACATAGTGAAGCTCGAGTACACTGGCCGGACGGCAAAGACCAGCCAGATTTTCGACACTACCGACGAGTCAATCGCAAAAAAGGCAGGCATCTGGGAGTCGTCAGGCACCTACGGCCCCAAATACGCGGTTTTCGGCTCAGGGGCGATAATCTCCGGAATGGAAGAGGCAATACTAAAGTCCCCGATTGGCAAAAGCGAGGACTTTGCAATTGAGCCTGGCAAGGCATTCGGCGAGCGCGACAACGCGCTCGTTCGCATGATTGCGGAAAAGGAATTCCACAAGAACGAGGTGCGCCCTGCGCCAGGCATGATGGTCACGCTTGACGGCGCCATCGCGCGCGTGAAATCCGTCACATCAGGAAGAGTGGTGCTGGACTTCAACCACCCGCTCGCAGGCGAGCGCGTGGTCTACTCGATAAAAGTGCACGAAGTGATAAGCGACGACGCGAAACGCGCGGAAGCCTTGCTCGCCTCGCTCGGAGTGAAAGGCACAGTCTCCTCAGAAGGCGGCAAGCTCATCGTAACGCTTGACAAAGCAACAGACGCGAAAAAGGCGGAAAGCGCGAAGCGCACAATCGCCGCAGTGGTGGAGACGGCGGAAGTAAAGGAAGGCTAATCCCCGTTCTCCTTTGCTTCTTTTTTCAGGACATTATAGCTCTTTCTCGCTGCCTTGATGCCTTTGGCTACAATCCTGGCTATCTCCAACCCGGCCAGCGCAACCCCAAGCCCCACGAGCACCATCGCCCCCTCGCCAATGTTCGCAAGTATGTGCCAGGCAAGGGCCATCTTCGAATGCTCCACTGTTGCCATGAGGTCAATGCCCCATGCAACAAGCCCGCCCCCAAGCGCCCCGACAGTGCCAAAGAAAATAATGCCATTGCGCGCGAACTTCCAGGAATAAACCATGTGGGCAAGCAGCTGCCCTCTTGCCAGCCTCATATGGACTCCGCTGTCTTTTACAAGGCTTTGAAGCGCATCCACAAGCTCTTCCTTTGCTTCTCCCAGGCGTTTCCTCTTGAGCGCATATTTTTTGCGATGCCCTTTCTCATACCTGACCCACCAGATGCTGTGCCTTGACGTGCAATAGGTGATTGCCGAGCGCTGCGCTCCGTTCTGCCCGCTATTCAGGGCAGCATTCACCAAAAATTCAAAATCACTTTTCCTGAACATATTTTTGTTCTGGATGACAATGCCCCAGCATTCCTTCCACCCGCTGCTCTCCAGCGCCGGGGCAAGCGCCTGGGCATTGTTTATCGAAAGCTTTTCAATTGCAACTACAGGCTCAGGAAAAGGCTTTCTCACCGGGAAGCGCGCCCTTGCAACCACCTGCTTCCAGTAGGAATGCGGCATGCCCCCAACGACTTTCTGCCCGTTTTTTCTTTCCTTATGCATTTGCACCAGCGCCTTTCGATTCCTCAATAGCCTTTTTCATTGCCTTCGCCGCCCGTCAGGGTTTTCTTGAGGTCCTGAACTCCGAAGTAGTCTTTCCATGACTTGGATATCATTACCAGCCCCATTGCCCCTGCCATGACCCCAATCATGGTTACTGTAATCAAGCTCATTTCCAAGAGAATGTGAACATCCTTTCCCATGAAGTGGATGCCTGCCCAGGCTATGGCTGCCCCTGCGCCGACGAACAAAACCGAAAAACCAGCTATCGCAACCATCTGGGCCGGAGCGAGCTTAACAACGAGCTTTTTCCCCACGACTCCGAAATCCGCCAGGTTTTTCTTTACTGCCTCAACAATCCTTTCGTGCATCTCCTTGCCAAGCGGGAGCCCAAACCTGCCCTTTTCTTTCGCCTTGCCCCTTAGCGTCACATGCCTCCATTCCGCAGTCTTGCAATTCTCCAGCGCATAGCCAAGTGCGGCTTTCCTTGTCCCTCCCACTCTGCTGCCAAGCGCGGCGTTCAGCAGCCTGATGAAATCCCTCTCCCCCATCTTTTCCCTGTTTTCAATGATGAACGCAATAGAATGCTCCGGCCCGGCGTGCTTCAGCGTATTTTTCAGCTCTTTCATGGTTTTCCTGCTCAGCTTTCCAAGCCCGCCGTTTGCCTGCTGCGTGGGCACGCCTTTTTTTTCAGGCACGTTCCTTTCAAGAAGCTTCCAGTCAGGCATCGGCCTGCCCGCCACTGTTTGCACTGGCGACGGCGAAGCGCCGTTCTTTTTTGCAATTTCAAGCTTGCTTTTCATTCCCATTCCCTCTCAAACAAACCTTGTCCAGGAAAAGGCCATACAAATCCCCTGCCAGCCGCCACGCAGCAAGAGGCTTTGCAGCGATTGGCGCAAGCGCCAGTGCAGTCAGGAAAAAGCCCGGCTGATCCCCAAGCGGAAGTTCTCCCACCTTTTCAATTGCCTTCCTTGCCACTGCAGCAGGGCCAAATCCCCTGTTCCCCCTGCGGAGCATTGCGCAGCGGAAAAGCCCCTTCCAATCCTCGCGCGGGTTGTCGAACAGGTGCCCCGCCGCCTCCCATGCAAATCCGTACTCCCATTTGGACAGCGCCAGCTTGCCCCAGTTGATGAGAATCCCGGAAATCTCCTGCCTTTCGCCATCCGGCATGCTGTATGCGAATTTAATTGCATACTCTGCATCATGGCGGAGCATGAAATCATCCCGCGTTTCCCACCTGCTCCAGGCACCCTGCAAAAGTTCCCTTACTTGGGGGTAGAATTTTTCCTGCACGCTTTTCGGCTGGTTTGGCAGAAGCACCCCCGTTGCAACAATGGCGACCCTTCCTGGGCCCGAGCGTATATCCCTTTGCTCGGAATAAAGATTGAAGGCGTGCTTTATCAGCCCCCGCTGCATCCTTGGCGGCAGATATGTGCCTTGCCACACCGCGTGGGTCGCAAGGCCAAGCCATTTGCCTTCCATCGCGCTTTTGTAAAGCGCGTACAAATCACGCCGATGGAGGCTGTGCAATTGATAAAACATGTGCCCTCTGAGCCTGGAGGTATCGTACGGGTAACCATCGGGCACCTCGAAATTTTCAAGGTAGGCGCTGAGTTTTGCAAGCTCTTCCTTTGGCATCCGCCTCGTGCCTATCTTAGGCTGCGGCGCCAGTTTTTTCACCGGCTCATTCCCCAGCAGCTTCCAGTCAGAAAGCGATTTGCCCGCCAATGTTTGCACTGGCCGCTTCGAAGCCTCAGTTCTTTCTTTTTGTGCGCGAGCCATCCCCATCATGCCCTCATTATTCTCCTGTGCAATGCGGCGCTTCTCGCATAAGCATAATTCCACGAGCGTGCCTTATTTGCAGGGAACCTCTTCCAGTCTGCCGCGGCAGAGGGCTTTTTCCCAGCTATGCTGTCCTGCACCTGCCTAAGCCTTGCGCGTATCTTATTGTTTTTTCCATCCAGCTCCTCAATCATGGGCTTCAATCCTTCTATTTCCAAAAGGAGCGCCGCGCGCGCCGAGTCGTATTTTGGGGAGACGAGGCTGTCGTAAAGATACGTCACGGTATTTTTCCCGCCGCGATTTTCCGTGATGGTCCCAACATGTCTTTTCCCCACCATGTTCCTGGCTTCCGTGAGGCTGTCAATCGCCCTTTCAAGCCTCTTTTTCTCATTCAGGATTGCGTTCTCCTCGCCCTTCAGCCCCGCAACCTTGGCGCCAGCGCGGAACAGCTGGTCAGCCGCAAGCCACGCGGCTTTCACATAAAGCCTCTTTAGCGCGGCAATGTCGCTTTCGAGGAAGTTTTCTGGCGACAGCTCCAGCTCGGTACCGCCCAGCACCACCATGCTTGCGCCAAAGCCGCGTATGCCTGCCCTTACCTGTACAGTGCCCTTGTCCGTTTCTTTGCCCACCCACACAATGTCCCCGTGCTCTATTGTGAATTTGTTGCAGTATGGCGCAACATCCGTGCACATGCCCACAAGGTATTTTGTGCCCCCGATTTCCACTTCTACGGGCTTTTCAAGATAGCCTGCCACGCCCAAAAACGCATTTTGCACCCTGCCAATGTCCAGGCTCTGGGGGCCCTGCTCCTTTTTCAGCGTGTCGTTTGAGGCGGCTTCATCTGCGAAAGCGGCAATCGCCAGCCTCTTCTTGTTGCCATTCACGGAAAAGGCCCGTGGTTCTTTCAAGGGATTGCCCGAGGCTGCTTCCTTTGTGAAAGCAGCAATCTCCTGCTTTCTTTCAGCCTCCTCCTTCTTGACCTGCTTGACCGTTTCCTTTATCCCGACAAACAGGAGCGCAGCCAATGCTAGGCCAGATGCAATGTTGGCGGCCAGATATGCCTGTTTTGAAAGCCCCCTCATGTTTGCCCACCCTTGCCGTCCACGGCGTACCTTGACAGCTCGTCGCCTACTTTTGCCAGGTTAATGAGCCAAAGCGAGTAGTCCGCCGCATTCCAGATTCGCTTTATCCTGACTGCCGCAATTATCGAAAGCGTCCCTGCGCACGCCGTAAGGATTATCATGGGAAGCGAAGCCTCGCCTGCGATTGACTGCGCAATCAGGCCCATGGCAAGCCCTGCGGATACGGTTGCCGACACAACGCCTGCCGCAATGGAAAAGCGCAGGCGGCGCAGCTGCTCCCAATGGGCACTATCGACCTTCTTGCTGCCGAACAGGGCGGCGTAGCACACCTCCTCTTCCGAGCAATACGCCTTTCGGGGCATCTCCTGGTTCAAAACGTCCTTTGGCGGGTTCAGCAGGCATTCGACAAGCCCCATCATGAGCCGGGCGTAGCCCGTATTCTCAGTTTCCCGGCTCTCCTCCAATATTTTTCGTATTTTAACGGTCATCTTTTCCGTGCCTTCCCCAGAAATGCCATTGAAATAGCCTCTCCTTTCGAGCATTCTTGCCAATTCAAGAGTCCTTTCCCGCAATGTTACCTCATCATAACGTTTTATTTCCCAATTTTGCACGTTTTCGTTTATCGCCAGCTCCTGCAAAAGCGCCAGCGTGTCTTCAGGATTCAGCTTTTCATAGTTTCCCTCTATAAATCGGAGGATCATTTTCCCCGCCTTTGTCGTGCCCTTTCCTGAAGTCTTTTCCAATGGCCCGATTATTTCCCGCATCTTGTGCTGCTCCATTCTCAGCGCAGGCGCGGGCTTTGCCTCTGCGGGCTCTTTCCTATTCGGCGCGTCCTTCTCAAGGAGCTTCCAGCGGGAAACCGGCACGCCCGCCACTGTTGGAACTGGCGACGGCGAAGCGCCCATGTTTTTTGCAGGCATTTTTTCCCCCATGCTCATTCCTTCCCGAAAATGGCCCTTGCGCGGCCGGCCGGCCAGCACCAGGCATAATGCCATAGCGCCGATGCCTTGTAGCCCTCGTTTTTGCTTGCCGCAAGGTACAGTTCCGCGCGGTATCCTGCGGGGAATTCCCTGATTGCCATATACGCTTGCTCACGGGTTTTTTCGTATTCCAGGAACGCCCTGATGAAAACATCACTTGCCTTTTCGTAAAGCCCACCGCGCATCTCCTTGGGCAGCCTGCCGATGAGCGGGAGCAGCTGCCCTGCCAAAAACCAGAAATCCCCGGTGTTCCCCCCCGTGCACCTGCCCAGCCCCGCCTCAACCGATTCCTTTGCAAACGGGTCAATCTCCCCCGGGTTCCCCAGAGTTTCCTTCCCTATGTCAAAGGCGCGGGTTATGCGCCCATTGTATCCGTTTTTCATGCCGCTGGCAAGCACACGCAGCCTCATGCTTTCCGGGATTATTGGGGCAAGCTCGATTGCATGGCTTGCCACAGACGGGTCTTGATACTCAGAAGCAGCAATCACGGCCTTGCCAAGTTCCTCCCCTTTCAGCAGGAAGGCAGCGTCAGCCAGGGCAACCATCATGTCCCCCCGCTGCTTCACATTCAGCGCAGCCATTATCGGCCCAAAGCGGAATTCGTAAGGGAATAGCCCCATTAGGTGGAGAAGCTCGAACTGGGCAAAGGTACTTTTGCCGCTCAGCTGCCCGATTATCTTCCTTTGCGCAATCCTGTACATTTCAGAGCGCTTCGGCTCGCCCATATTGCCTATTGCCCTAAGCACGGCCGCCCTCATTGCGAACAAGTCCCTCAAATTCCCGTTTTCGCCAAAAGTGAGCAGGCTCTTATCAGTAACTTCCCCGATTTCCCCCCCAAGCCTTTCTATCCGGCGCGACAGCCTTATTGGCGAGTGCTCCCAAGATTCCCCCATTTCATTCATGACAAGTATGTGATGGGCATCGTTGAAAAGAGACCAGCTGTCATTTACCAGCGCAACTTCCCATCTCTTCTCTTCAGGGATGTTTTCTGCCAATCGCACGAACTCGCCCCACTGCCTGGGGGAATAATTGCCACAGCCGACTATCCCTGCCCTCAACAGGGCGACCCGGTCATCCGGATTGAGCAGCATTATGTTTGCCTTCACCCAATCCATGGTTTCCCTGTTCAAGGGGGCCTTTTGATCAAGAAGAGATGATTTCAAGCCCACCATCATCATCGACTCCAGCCTTTCCAGCACAGCGCCATTTTGCGCAATAGGTTTTTTCAGCGGGGCATTCTCCCCCAGAATCTCCCAGCGGGAAACCGGCACGCCCGCAACAGTTTGCACTGGGGAAGGCGGAGCGCCGTTCTTTTTTGCAATTTCAAGCTTGCTTTTCATTTCCATCCTTGCTCTTGGAATATTCCGTCATCATCTCCCGTGCAAGCTGCTGAATGTCTGGAAGCTCGCTTTCCCTTGCAGCCTTGATCAGCCCGGGCAGCGCCTCGATTGGCAGGCTTTTCCAGTTTGCCGTTATCTTCTGCCGTATCTCCGGATCCCACCAGATTTCCATCCCCTGCTCTACAAGCTCTTTTTTGTACCTGGGATGGATGAATTGCACCAAGTCTGCCGCCTCGCCAACCCAATCCTCCGGGAATTCCCTGAAGCAGTTTTGCAGCTTGTATGCCGCTTCCGAATGCAATTGCGGCGCCTTCCCTTCCGGCAATGTCGCCAACATCCGTATTCCGGCAAAATAAACCGGGTACTTGTGGCTGTGGAGCAGCCCATTGGCAATGGTTTCCCCGTCGTCCGGGTGCAGATTCCCCTTTATGCCATCAATGATCTTCAGTATATTCTGCCAGTTTGCCTTGTACTTGAGGGTGGCGTTTGCCAGCACAGCCAATTCCCTCTCAGCCACCCTGGCGGTTTCCACATTCCTCTCAGGCTCGCCTTTTTTCACCGGCTCCTTGCCAAGAAGCTTCCAGTCAGACGCTGGCCTGCCCGCAGTGGTGCCGCTTCCGCCCCCCTGGCTTGGCCAAACTCTCAATGTGCCTGTAAATGCCATGTTCATCCCCTCAGGAATTCGCAGGCATGCACGCTGCCGCCTGCGTCAACGTAAATCTCCGTGCCGTTCTCTCCGGCACACGCTCCCTTAATCAGCGAAAATCCGTATCTTGCCGCAAGCACCGGGCATTTTGTGCTGGTTCCGGAAAATCCCATAAAGTCGGCCTTCACGCCCATCTGCGCAAGCGCAGCCGAGTAAAGCGACACCGAATCCCGTTCGCTTCCGGTAAGCTGCGTCGCCCGGCTCCCTTTCATCGGCAGGTAAAGCCCGATGCGCAGCCTGAGGCCGAGTTCCTTTGCGATTTTTGCGACGCCTGGCAGGCTGCCAATGTTCTCCTTGCAGACAGTTGTCCTTATCCAAAGCGCTTCCCTGCCGAGCATTTCAACAAACTTCTGCGCATTGGCAAGCACGCTATCCCACGCTTCGTTGAAGGTGAATGCCTTGTAGCTTTGTGCATCTGCCGCAGGCAGGTGGATTTGCAGCTTGTAGCGCCCTGCGTTTGCCTTAAGCGCGCCAACAACGTCCTCGCGCCACACTGTCGCGCTCGTGGAAATGTCCACAGGCACTTCCTTTGAAAAGCACAGGTTCAGCATCCTTACAAGGTCGCTGTGGAGGAACGGCTCGCCCCCCTCTATTGCAACCCTTTCAAGCTTTGGATGCTCTTCAAGCACTGACTTGAAGCTCTCAAACGGAAGCACCCGCGCAAGCCGCCGCGTGCCTGTTCTTGAGCAGATTATGCACCTGTTTTTGCATGAGTCGACGATGTCTATAGTCGCGCGGGTTGCCTTGGAGGGAAGGGCCTTCATCTTTCACGCCCTCCGTTTCCCGCAATGAAATCATACGGGAGCTTCAGCAGGTTCAAGACTATGTTGGTCGGCACGCAGGCCAGCCCTGCCGCAAACGCGAAGGCTGTTGCAAGAATTTTTCCTGGCACGTTGGACACCAAGGCGTTCAACGCGACCGAAGGCATTATCCCAATCACGCTTCCTGCAACTCCCCCCAATATGGCGTTCATAAGCATGTTGGAGTCAGCCCCCAAGACGCTGACCTTCTCCAGGACGAATATGGCTGCCGCTCCAAGGCAAAAAGCGCACGCCTCGAAGAAAACAAAACCCGAGCCGACGGGCCCCCTCTTCTCGTCAAGTATCTTCAGCGCGTCCCAGGTTTTCCTTGCCATCCTGGCAGGAAGCGCAATCGGGCCGGCTATTGCGGACGCAAGGGGCGCAAGCCTGCGGGCAATCCCATTTTCCCCTGCCTTCCATGCAAGCTGCCTGATTGCCAGCCTGAAGCTGGGCTCATTGGCTATCTTTTCGCCCACTTTGTAGGCGGCTTTTGTCAAGCTGGCGTTCCTGGTCGATCCGGCAACCATAAGAAGGTCTTTGACGTCTTCTTCACTGAGCCGCCATGCGTTTTTTCTCAGGAACCTCAGGATGGCAAATGACCTTTCGTCATTCCGGACGAGCATGCCTATAAGATCCGAGCGCTCCTCATTGGTCAGCCTTTGGCGCACCACTTGCTTTTTTGGCATGCCTTTTTTCACAGGCACGTCTTTTTCCAGAAGCTGCCAGCTCCCGAGATTTTTGCCGGCAATGGTGCCTGCACCCACATCTGGGGAAATTTTCTTTCGGGGGGAAAAGGTTTTCATTTCTGTTCGCCCTCCTCTGCATTGATTTCGAATGCCAGTTTCATCGTTTCAACCCTCTCTCTCAGGCACCCTCTGAATCAGCTTCACTGCCTCAAGCACAACAGGCACCTGCCCACTCCCAAACGCAGCCTCCACAAGCCCGACCCTCTCTCCCTTGGGCATCATCGGAATCAGCTTCACCGCCTCAACCGCAACCTCATAATGTTCACTCCCAAGCGCAGCCCTCACCAATCCCAGTCTATCCTCCTCAGGCACAATCGGAATCAGCTTCACCGCATCACACGCAACAAACCACCACCTACTCCCAAGCGCAATTTTCACAAGCCCAGCCCTCTCCCCCCCGGGCACCCTCGGAATCAGCTTCACTGCCTCAAGCACAACAGGCACCTGCCCACTCCCAAGTGCTTTTTTCCACAGTCCAGCCCTCTCCTCCTCATGCATCCCAGGAATCAGCTTCACCGCCTCAACCGCAACCTCATAATATTCACTCCCAAGTGCTTTTTTCCACAGTCCAGCCCTCTCCTCCTCATGCATCCCAGGAATCAGCTTCACCGCCTCAAGCGCGACAATTTCCTGTCCTCCAAACGCCCATTCCAGAAGTTGCCTGCAATCATCCACGCTTATTTTCCTAATTTCCTTTTCCAAGAAAGCCAGAGCCGCAAGCCCTGATTCTTCAAATTCAAAAGCAGCCTTCAGATTCTTCATCTGCTCTACTGGAAGCCGCGCTACGTTTTTTTGAGCATGTGGATTTTTCTTTTTCACAGGCACGTCCTTTTCCAAAAGCGCCTGCCAGTCCTTGAGGGGCGAGCCTGCCACCGTCCCTTCTGCTACATTGGAGAGGGTTTTCTTTTGGGAGGAAATGGTTTTCATTGCTGTTCGCCCTCCTGTTTGCCCCCAAGCTTTCTGGCAAGGCGGAGAAATGCATTTTTAATCCGCCATCCGGCATAACGTTTCATGATGCGCATTCCATAGCGTTCGTCAATATGCATCATGTCCAAGTTGTCCGTTGCTATCCGGTAAAGCTCCCCTCTTTCTGCGAATGGGAATTTCCAGATTTCCTCCAATGCCCGGTCGTAGACAAACGGGCTCCAGGTGTTTTCAAGCAGCTCGGCAAGGACTGCCTTCTTTATGCCCGGCGTGCTTGCCAAAACCGCTTCGCACATGCGCATTGCAGGCCTGTCGCTTGCAGTCACTGCCTGAGAAACGGCATTGGCTATCTGACCCATGTATTTCTCGTCAAGCAGCCCCTGGTTTTTAGAAACCCATTCCATGACCATGCCGTTGATTTCAATGTCCCCCGTCCATATGGCCCTCTTTATTTCCACCATGCTTTCGTAAGAAACCGGCAAGACAATTTCTGCGGCTTTTGGCTCGGGCTTTTTGCGCGGAACCATTGCTGCCGTAATGAGCCTTCCCCAAAAACCGCTCCTCCTTCCCGCCACTGTGCCTTCTGGGGATTTGGGAACGCTTGCGCGCTTTTCCGCTTTCAAGGCGGAGTTCATCACTGCCCACCCCACCTGGGGCTGTCGTCATTCGCGCAGAAAACGTATTCGCTGCCCCCTGGAAGCGTGATTGCATTGTGCACGTAGTGGGCGCCTTTCCCTTCGGCAACCTCAAGGCAATAGGCATTCGTCCTCTCCACGTCGCCGCGCAGTCCGGCGATTCTTCCTGCAATCGAGAGTATCTCATTGTCCTTGGTTCCCCTTTTGCCGATTTCAGCCGAAGTCGGGGCAAAAAGCCCGAAAGTCACGGCAAAGTCGCCTTCCTTGCCCTCCATCACCATGTTGATGCGCTCGGTGAAGCCCAAAGACACGCAGTCAAACCTACAAAGCGCCCCTTCCGCATCAACAAGTCCGCCCGCCTCCTCAAGGTTCCTCTGGCGGAACGAGAACTCGTCCAGCGCGCTTGGGAGGACAAGCTCGGACACCCTGCTTATGGGCACCCTGGCAATCACGCTTTCGTAATCCTTCTGCTCCGCCTTGCGTATTGCCTCAATCCTGCCGCCGTATTCCTTCTTGAGTTCCTTGTAGTCAAAAACTCCGGGCATCTCGAACTCCGCGTAGAAGTAGCCCAGCTTCTCTGCCGCCAAAAGCAGCCGCTTCACCTCTTCCACGCCCGAAGTGCCGTCGTCAGGGTACCAATCCACCTTGAGCGTTATCCTGTCCCCGTTTGGCACAGGGACAAGGTGCCTGTTGCCAGTCTCATTAACAAGCAGCGGGCCCATGTAGTTCTCAGGCAGCCAAAGCCCGCCGTACGCGGGCTGCAGGAACAAGTCGCCTTTCCTCTCCTCCCTGCTGTCCTCGAACCTTGACTTGAACCCCTGGAAAACGTGGAAAGTGTCCTGCTCCCCGGAAAACGCGCCGTGCAGCTGGTGCATGGACAGAAGGCGCAGCGCGGTCACAAGCTCCTTTCCGGCGTCTATAGAGAGCCACCACCCGTTCTGCGAGCTGTCGTACCCGCGCAGCGAGTCATCCCCCTTGAGGGGGCCTGAGAAAACGTTGCCTATCCTTTCAATCAGCGGACGCGCTACCTTCGGGTTTTCAACAGCCTCGCCAAGCGAAGCGGCCTCTGCCACAAGAAGCCTGTACCTTCTCATCTCGCCATTCTCTATCTTGCCGTCAGAGACGCTGTGCCTCCGGAAGTTGCGCATCCTTGCAACCGAGGCTGCAAGGTCGCCTCGCAGCTGGTTCGTGGTCCTTGTTACCGAAACGCTCATTTCACCACCCTGCGCCCGAATTCGGGTCAAGCTTCGGGATGACCGGCAGCCTGTCCTGCGGGTTTTCCACATATGTCAAATTGATGTGCTGCACCACCGCATTCCTCTGGTCAAGATCCAGCTTCCCGCTGCCCTTTTCCTCTATCTTGTCAAAGACGTTCTCAAGCGACTTTCCAACATCAGGCATGCGCCTTATCCTCTCCTCGCGTATCACCTGCGAGGTCTCCACGCTTGCCCCGACCGGGACCGATACCTCGCGCGGCTCCGTGTGGCTTCCGCATTCGCACTGCATTGTCTTTGTCTCAAGCTTCACGGTCGGCTTCTGCGTGGTCTTGGTCACTTTCCTGCTCATGTAGCCCTCGTCTTCCCCTGGGGTTTCCTGCACTATCCTGTGCTTGGTTTCAGTGACTGTAATCAATGTTTTTTCAGGGTCCAGCTCCACAATCTCGGCAAGCGGCTTGCCCGTCATGTTGGACGCCACTATCCTCATCAGCCTTTTCACTTCAGGGTCGTCAAGGAAGAGCTCCTTTGCGTGCTTCCTGTCAGCTGCCGCAAGGTGCGCATGCACTTCGTATGAGCGGTGGATGAGCGCGGAAAGTATGCTTGCAGGCACGTCAAGCCCGTTGCCAAGGTTCACGCTTTCAAGCCCAACTGCCACTTCCTTGCTGAAAAACGAGCTAAGCCCGTGCATCACGGAAAGCGCGTCCATGCCCTGCTCGCCGGGGTTGTGGATTGCCGCCACAAGGAACTTGGGCACCAGAAGCGTCTTTGTCTCAAGCTTGCCATCGCCCCTCCTGTAGGTGCACACCCATTCCCTCATGTTCGGGTCAAGCAGCTTTCCCTGCACGATTGCGCTAGGCTTGCGCTGCTCCATCTGCGGCCCGTTGTCATTTGCCTTTCCGCTTCCCTGCACCAATGCCATCTATCCCACCTTTACCAATCCGTTGTTGTTCCTGTAGTTCCTTATCACATTGAACGATTCCAAGTCGTCGCCCACGGAATTCCTCACGCTTTCCCATTCCGTCATGTCTGCCGGCGGCCTCTTCTTCATCAGCACTTCGCGCAGCAGCCCGGTGGTGACTGCTTGCCCCTCATCCACAATGTCCCTCAATGCATCCTCCACCATGCGCGGGTTTATGGTGCTTGAATTGACGTACTGCATCAGCTCGCCCATGTCCACATTGTGGCCTTTGGGCAGCTTGCTCTCTATTATCAGCCTCATGTCTCCAGAGCCTGCCTTTTGTAGGCATATTTTCTTGAAGCGGTTGAGTATTGCGTTGTCCCAGTTCGTTGGGTTGTTTGCGCACATCGCAAACATCACGCCCTCCACCCGCTGCGAGGTCTCTGCCTTGAGCACTGACACCCACTCCTTGCTCCAAGGGCTTTCAGGGTTCATCACGCCGTCAGCCTCCTCGAATATCAAAATGCAGGGCGCGGCGTTCCTCGCGCTGTCGATTGCGTTCTTTATGGCCTTGCCAGGGTCGCCCACCCACTTGCTTATCAGGTGCGCCGGGTTGAGCACCACCACGTTGAAGCCGAATTTCTCGGCAACAGCCTCCAGAAGCTTGCTCTTGCCGTAGCTTGACGGGCCGTAGAGTATGAGAAGCGAGCCAGCGTCAATCCTTGCGGCAAGCCCGCAAAGCAGCTCCTTTGCAGGCAGTATGTATTCGCCCACAAGCGACTCGAGCTTTGCCCTTGGCTCGATGAAAGGCATGTCCCTGATTGCGGACGCGCGGAGCCAGGACTTTGCCCTATCCACATCGACGCCCTCCACTTTTTTGGACTTCCTGCTGTCGGCGAAAATGGTGGCGGTCTGCACAATCCCGAACAGGTCGCCAGGCACGTAGCCATAGGTGATTTCCGCAGTGTATTGGCGGGTTTCCTTGCTCCACTCGAAGTTCTTCAGCTCAGCCCCGTCCACTATGGCGCTTATCATCTCAAATCTTTCCGCCTTTGTGGGCGGTATGAAGTCAATGGGTATTGTGATGCGCGGCGGGCGGTTCAGGGCCTCGTCTATCATTTCCGCCTCGTTGGTGGTGAAGAAAGGGAACACGCCCGGGTTTTCCTTGCTCTGCGTTTCCCTCAGAAGCGCGGCAAGTATCGCCCTGTTCTGCTGGTTGACTGTGCCTTCGCTTCTTTTGCCAAGGTAGTCTATGTCGTCGAAGAGCGGGATTGCAGGGGTGCCGCTCTTTTTCACCTGCTCGCGGGCATCCGTCATCACGTCGATTATCGCATCTGGCGACTCCAGCACCGGCATGTAATAGAAAAACGCGTTCGTTTCCTGAGCAATGAACCTTACGAATTCCGTTTTCCCCGTCCCGGGGATTCCCTTGCAGTTTGTGCCGAACGTGCCAAGGTTGCCGAAGTTTTTGTAATTCGGTATTGCGTGCTTCAGGAAGGTTGCCTTTTCAAGCAGCTTGCTTGGCAGGAAAATCCTGACGCCGCTCACCTGCACGGGCGTGACTTTTGCGCTTCCGTTTGACATGCCGGGATTCAGGCTCATATAGTTCCCCCTATAATATCATTACTAATAACTGCGCTTCCACTCTTTTTCTGTGTCGAAAAGTATATAAAGATAGTTATGAATTTACACCCTAAAACACAGATTAAACTCACGGCGCAGGGCTTTTAAGCGCGGATTAGCCTCAGCACGCCCGGCATGAGCTTTTCCATCAGCTCCTCATTGCCCCAATATGAAAGCCTGCGTGCGTACTTCACCTGGGTTTCCCGCGGGAGGTGCGAAAGCGCGCGGATCAGCCTTTCAGGGTGCAAATCCGACCACATGCTCTCCATTACCGAAAAGTTGATTTCGTTCTCAAGCAGCTCGTAAAGCGCGGGCCTGTGCTTTTCCGGCAGCCGCGCTATTGACTCGGCAAGCAAAATCCCAAGGCCGTTTTCGGTTCTCCTCTCATCTATAATGGATGGTTTCAGCGCCCTTGCAACTGCCTTTGCCGCCAATTCGTAAAGCCCTTCCCGCCTTGCTTCGGGCTGGAAGGGGATGAGCATTATGTAATCATTGCCAAGAAAACTGATGTCAAATCTCGATTCGCGCAGGAATTCCCCCAACGCGTCGCACGATGCCTCTGCAGCTTTTTCCCTCTCGATTTCCCTCATGTATGGCGTGAGCAGCACTGCCCTGTGCTTTGCCACGGTGTTCTCCCCGGATTCCTCAATTTCCCTCCTCTCTGAATTGTTTTCCATGCACCTTGCCAAGCTCGTGTTGATTCCAACTCCGTCCATCCATTCCTTGCCAAGCGCGCTTAGCGCCTCCCCTGCCGTGAGGTCGCACATGCCTTCCCTCTCTCCTTCGCCCATCTTCCTCAGCAAGTCATAGGCATGCCTGAACACGCGCGAATCCTCGCTGCGCAGCGCCTTTGGAATCACCAGCCTCAGGCCCTTCAGGTCCAGCCTGCCCATCAGGCTGGCAAACGCGTGCCTGATGTTTTTGTCCTCGTCTCCTATCCCGATGAGCACCACTGCCGCCTTCTCCCGCTGCGGAAGGATGCCAAACACCCTTTCCTTCTCGCGCTCATCTGGCTCCTTGCCCCTTGGCAAAAAGAGCTCCACGCACCCATAGTGGAAAAGCCCTGCCCTCTTTTCCTTTGGCGCAAGCCTTATGCATGAGAAAGCGGCCTTTCCGACATCTCCTCCATTATCAATTCCATTCCTTATCAGCGCAGCCCTTTTACCTTCCTTGACATGCCCAAGCAGCCCGAACAGCTTGCACGCCGCCTCCTTCTGCACAATGCAGCCGAGCGCCTTGCCTGCCACCTTGCCAGCAATCTTGGGCCCCTCCATGCCAAGCAGCCTCACGCCCTCAAGTGCTATGCCTGCATGCGTGTTCATGATGGCGTTTTTGAGAAGTTGCATTCGCACTGCAGGCGGCTGCTCTGCGATGTGCCCCATCAGGGGGATTGCCTCCGGGCCCTGCAGTTCCATTGCCCTATTGATTGCCTTTGCCCATACGCGCCTGCTTCTTCCCTGCAAAAACTCCTTGCCTATCTTGGCGATTTCCGGGTCACTGTGGGCAACTGCCTCTATCATCGGAGCAACCTGCAGCTTTTTCGGCAGGGTGCGCATCCTGCTTGCCAGCCTGAGCATTGCAGGCATGTCTGTCCTGAAAGTCATCGCGTTTCTTAGCATGGCGGCTATTTCGCGGTTTGGCTGGTTTTCCATGAGCGCCATACCTATTTCCGCAACCTCCAAATCCTTGCTTTTTATCGCCTTTCTTACCGGCCTTGCCTGGTGCGCAACGGGCAGCTTGCATATGAGCTTTGCAACCCTGGCCTTCCCGTCGCCGTCCAGCCCGTGGAAAATGGCCTCTGCAGCCTCTTCAGAGGGGTACTTTCCAATGTCCCTCTCCAGCATGCTACAGGCTGTGTCCACGCACCTTTTGTCCCGTATTAACATGCCGGCAATTTTGCACGCGACTTTCGGGTCATCCATTTTTCCGCTGGCATCATTTATTTTTTCTATAAAATCAGGCATGTCAACGTATTCCAGCCTCTTGATCAGCGCATAGGATATCTGCAGGGCGTCGTGCGGGTGGAAGCGCCATACGTTCTCCAGCCACCACTTGTAGTCCAAGCCATCCGATTTAATGTGCACATTCTTGAGCGCAGCGCAGACTGCCTTGAGGTCCTTTTCCGGCAAGCGCTCAACGCTGGCTGATTGCGGCTCGCATTTCTTCAAAGGGCCGTCAGCCTGTAAAAGCGCGCTCCAGAAAGCAGGCGGCCTGCCTGCTGCCATTTCCTGCTTCTGCACGCTAGGCTGCGCTTTTGCCGTGCCCATAGCTTTCTTGCTGAATGAAGAAGCCATGCAAATATTCCTGTGGCGAAAGGAATAAAAACAGGGGTTATGCAGATTTTCGTTCATGCTTTTTGGTTATTTTTTCTTATTGAACGGTCTGCAAGGCGCCGCAGGCCATAGCTCGATAGCAGATACGCCACTGCAGTGAATAAGCCTGAAAGCGCGGCCCACAGCGTCCCGTAAACCAGGTTCAGCCCGTCCTTCTTTTCGTCCGCAAACAGCTCCTGCCTTTTTCTTTCAGCGGCATTCAGGAGTTCTGATTTCGGGTTGAGATTGTTCATGATCTGCATAAGCCTTTTTGACGACGGTATGGGGAGATTCCCGCTCAAATACGCCGGATTGCCGCTTTCCGCAAGTCTTTCGAGCTTGTATCTCTGCAGTTCGGTAAGCGACAGATTTTCCTTCAGCTGTTCTGCGGCATATGATTTGAGCAGCGAGTTATACTCATCACGTTCACTTTGAGTCGTTGCCATTATCTTCTCCCTTTTTTCATACATTGCCCTGCTTTCCTTCTTTACCATCCTTTTGTGGGCCACCAGTCTTGGCGGAACATAAACATACGTTATTTCCGGAACAAGCCCTGGCCGGTGCACCAGTTCAGTCTTTTGGTCCGACGGGTTCCAAACGGCGTTTTCCCGGGCAGTGATCAGGGCGTCAATTATGGGCTTGCCCGCAAGGGTCGAAACTATTGCCAACGGTATCGTGATTCGCCAGAGGGTCTTTCGTGCCAGATTCCGTGCCCTTGCCTTGTGGGTGTTTCTCAAGTTCTCTTTGAGGTAGGCCTCATAGCTAAAAGTAGGGGGCGGAAGCTGTGCAATATGGCCGTATCTTCTGAAAACTTCCTCCATGCTGACTGGTTTTTTCTCGAACACGTTAACAGCATACCGCAGCATGTCCCAGTTGCATTTCCCTTCCTTCTTGGAAACGATTCTTGCGACTTTTTCCAAAAAATTTGATGGATTTGGGAGGGCTGTTTTCAATGCCCCCCTATTGCTGCACAGTTCCCTGATGATCTCCAAGGCATCCCCAGCATCTATATTCTCAAGATTCCTGACCCACCATTCAACGTGCATTTCTTTCGCCCTGCCGTCCCACCTTTTAATTGCGCGGATGACGGCGTCTAGCTGTTCTGTGTCCATTCTCAGCATTGTTGGCTTCTGCTCTGCCGGAGCGTTTTTCTTTACAGGCACAATCTCAAGGAGCCTGCCAAACCACTCGCGGGTCTTGCCTGCAACGGTTCGCGATGGAAGCTGCGGGTTCCCCTGCCCGTTTGCTTTCTTTGGATTGTTTTCCAAATGGGCAGGCATCATTTACACCCTTTCTTTTCTCAGGCAGGCGGATCTGGGGCGGCATCGGGGTTCCTAGCTGCCACAATCCCTATCGTATACGCCAAGACGCCTATTACTGCCTCGACAGTGGCAATGATTGAGAATGCAACTGTGCCAATCGCCACTCTTGCAATGGAGCCCACCATTCCCGCTCCCCTGAAGCTTTGTGCATAGTCCTTTGCGCAGGAGAGCAGCCATTCCAGGTCATCAACCTTCAAAAAATCCATCCCCAATGCCTTGTTGGAGAAATAAAGCGCAGCCACTGCTGCCGCAGTGCCAACCGTTACGGATATTGCCTTGCGCAGCCTATGGGCAGGCGTTCGGTTATCAGGATGTTCTTCCCAAAAGCCAGCGTATTTGCCTTTCTTTCCAGCAGGCGCGTTTCCCCCTACAATATTAGCCATTTGTTTTTTTGTGAGAAGGTAATCTGCGTGCCTGAGTTTGAAGATGTTTGGAGGCAGCTCTCGTCGTAAGAAGATGTTCTGCTTCTCTCCGCCGAAGACAGGCACCATGCTTTTCTTCTGTGTCGAAAGGAATAAAAACAAGGGCTAGGGCCCCGCCATCGCAGTGGTGGAGGCGGCGGAAGTCAAATCTTCCTGATTCTTTTTTGTGCAGCCTTCGGCACCCTGCTTCTCCATTCTTTTCCCGCGCGCATTCTTTTCCTTATTTTCGTTGCGCGGTACTTCCTGCGCGAAAGCAAGGGCACGCGCGCGACTTTCTTCCCCGAGCGCCGCATCAATTTCAAAACGCGCGCATTGTTTGAAAAGCAAACATCATAGCGCGGCACGTGCGCATCCAGGTAAGACACCCACTCATAATCGTTTGGAATATCCTGCAAAAGGAAAACTTTGCACTTCTTCGCCAGCTTCTCCTTCACAAGCACTGCGCGCATCATCGCTTTCCTAACGCGCGCGGAAAACGGATTTCTCTCAGTCTTTTTTTCCTGCGCGCTTCCAATCACAACCAGCACTTTCCTGCTCCTCGCGGCAATGTAGCGCAAAGCAAAAACATGCCCCCTGTGCAAGGGCTGGAAGCGGCCGATAAAAAGTGCGATATCCCCTTTCACAAAAAACCTCAGTGCTTAAAGTGCCTCCTGCCTGTGAATACCATGGAAATGCCGCGCGCGTCCGCGGCATCAATAACTTCCTTGTCGCGCACCGAGCCGCCCGGCTGCACAACGCAGGAAATGCCTGCGGCAGCGAGCGCCTCCACGCCGTCCGGGAACGGGAAGAACGCGTCGGAGGAGGCAGATGTGCCTTTCAGCTCGAACCCGTGCCTCTTGGCTTTCTCAACAGCCAGGTTGCATGCATCCACCCTGCTCATCTGCCCTGCGCCCACTCCCACAAGCTGCCCGTTTTTCGCAATCGCAATGGCATTTGACTTTATGTGCTTTGTGAATTTCGTGGCAAAGTAGCAGTCCTTCAGCTCCTGCTCTGTCGGCTGCTTCTTGGTCACCACCTTCATCTCATGCTTCTCATAAATCCCCGGGTCGCGTCCCTGGTAGAGCATGCCGCCAACAATGTAGCGGAACTCAACCGCCCTTTCAGCAGACTGGTCCCACAGGTTTGAAATGTCAAGTATCCTGCGCGACTCGCGCTGCTTCAGAATTTCAATCGCCCCAGGCTCAAAGCCCGGCGCAAGAATAACTTCCAGGTACTTTGTGCCAATTGCTTTCGCAGTCGCCACATCCAGCTTGCGCGAGAATGCCACAATGCCGCCGAACGACGACTCAGGGTCTGATGCCTGCGCGCGCAAGTAGCTTTCCTCAAGCGTTTTCCCCTCGGCGCCGCCGCAAGGGTTGTTGTGCTTCAGTATGACTGCTGCAACCTCGTCCTTGAACTCGCGGATGAGCGAAAATGCAGAGGAAGCATCCAGGAAATTGTTGTAGCTCATTGTCTTGCTTCCCTCATACACGCGCGACTCGAATATGCTGGTCCTTCCAAGTATCCTGTAAGCCGCAGCCTGCTGCGAGGGATTCTCGCCATAGCGCAGATGGTATGTCTTCTCAAAGCGCATCTCCAGGAAATCAGGGAACAGCTCATCCTTCAGCGCGCCTGACAAATACCTGCAGATTGCAGCGTCGTAGCTTGATGTCCTTGCAAATGCCTTGAGCGCAAGCTCTTTTCTCTTTTTCTCCTCAATCCCCGTGCCGCCTTCCAATGCGGACGCCACCCAATCATAGTCGTCAGGGTCAACCACCACAACCACATGCTCATGGTTCTTGGCAGCAGCGCGCACCATTGCCGGGCCGCCAACATCAATCATCTCAATCGCTTCCTCCTGCTTTACGCCCTCCTTGCCTGCCACCTGCTCAAAGGGGTACAAATTAACAGCCACCAGGTCAATGGGGGAAACGCCGTTCTTCTCAGCCTGCTCCACATGCTCTTTCTTTCCGCGCCTGTAAAGTATGCCGCCATGTATCTTGGGGTGCAGCGTTTTCACCCTGCCTTCAAACAGCTCAGGGAAGCCCGTGAGGTCTGACACTTCGCGCACTTTCACGCCATTCTCGCGCAAGTGCTTTGCAGTGCCTCCGGTGGATATGATTTCCACTCCGCAAGCCGAAAGCCTTTTGGCAAAGGCAGCAACCCCTCTCTTGTCCCATACGCTTACAAGCGCCCGCTTGATGCCACTAACCACAAAAGATGCCTCCATTTACTTATGCCCAAAACACTTTTTAAACCGCGCGCCCAACAACACAGCATGCAGGGAACGTTTGCCAAGAAGAAGGAACATAAAGAGCCCGAGCTTCAGCACAAGCCCCCTGCGCCGAAAGTCTCGCCGTTCGACCACGCGCAAATCATCGCCCCTCCAAAGAAAAAAGAGCAGTGCCAGCCCCTCTCGCTTTCCATGACTGAAGGCCCCATGCTTCTCAAAAGCGTGCAGGAGAGCAAAAAGATAGAGGTAGAAGGCCGCGCGTCATACGAAAAGAGCGTGAAAATAACGCTTGAGGGCATGAAGGGGAAGAAAAAGGACGTGAAAAAGGGGAAAAAGGGCAAGAAGGAAAAGCCAAAGAAGTAAGCTTTATATATACGCACCCCCACTATTTATCACATGGTTACAGGCAACGAGCTCTCCCACGCAGCAACAGTGCTGGATTTGCTTATTGAACAGCATGAGGCCAGCCCTGCAAGCGCAAGGACATCCGAGCTTTTCGACACTATCATCAACCTCCCAGGCGCATATGCCGTGGTCAAGGGCGCGCAGGCGCAGGGCAATGGCGATCCGTAGCTGCTTGCCGACATTGAGGGGATGATAATGCTCCTGGACCGCCCGCTGGGCAAGTTCCGCGAGGAAATCGCAGCCTGGGCAGCATTCGTCCAACCGCACCGCAAGGAAATGCCCTCAACCATTGCCGGGCTTCTCGCCGCCCTCAAGCGCGCGGACGACAGCAACAGGATAGGCAGGATGGGGGAAATTCTCGAGAAAATAGTTGAAACTGGCAAATCATCCGAAAAGCCAGGCGAAATCATCATTGCAATGGAGGAGTTTGCGAAAAAGGAGCCCCGGCTTTCCGGCACGCTGGGCATCGCAATGGAAAAAATAAAGCTTGCAGCC
>Ga0268276_1001510_pt1 | contig 22607 bp, 26 predicted proteins | sample saktaG_4_FD_190145 | JGI IMG/M metagenome (GOLD analysis project Ga0268276, IMG submission 190145) | Saline water microbial communities from Sakinaw Lake, British Columbia, Canada - sak_2010_1_5_45m | ecosystem: Environmental > Aquatic > Non-marine Saline and Alkaline > Saline ... | reverse complement strand
ATAGCCACCACGGATCACCGCTTTACCTGTTTGAGTTCCAGTTAAAAAATAAACTCCATCATTTCCATATTTTGCAGTTCCTGGTGCTCCTGAAGTTGTAAATGCAGTTCCATTCCAATAACGCCAACCTTCAGCTACAGGATTACTATACCCAACTGTTTCATTTGTCCACTCCCAGACATTTCCAGTCATATCATAAACACCCTCTGAAGAATAACAGCCCGAAGCCCCATTCTTGTAAAGAGTTGTATTGCAAGCGAAATTTGAGTTTCCAGCGTAATTGCAATAAGTTCCTGAATCAACAATACAATAATAAGGAGAAGCAGATAATGAAGCAGGCAGATTATAATAATTCCCTTGCACATTCGCAGCAGCAAGCCATTCTTCATCAGTGCATAAATGCTTTCCTGCATTAACACACATTTGCCTTGCCTGTTTTTGCGAAACCCCGACAAAAGGAGCAACATTAGCTCTTGAACGCGCTGTTGCAGTAGTCCCTGTATACGAGTCTACTCCACCAAGTATTCCGTCTGTTGGAACGCATATAGTCGCGCAATAACTTGCAGAAGTGTAATTCCCGCAATTATGACCGACAATTTCACAGCCAAGTGCTGACGCTTCATATTTGTCAATGCAATATCCATTAAGCTTGTTAATATATGACATGTTTTCAGGACACTGAATTCTTTGATAAGTCCAGCTTAAGTTATTCAAAGAAACATTAGAGCCAGTACTAAAAATCTGACTTTCATAAGTTCCGCCATTATAAACAAGGTTTAGTTGAACCGCATGGTTTGTTGTATTATAATATGTTTGATTATAAGTCCCTCTATCAAAATCAGATTGGGTTTTATCAATAATTATTAAAGCAAAAACCGAGAATATGCAGAGAATAACAAGTACAAATATAAGGGGCATTAAGAAAGTTTTGCGGAAATTTCTTTTTTTTAAGTCTCGGCTTTTTGGTTTAGCAGACGCTATGCTAAACTCTTCAGAACCTTCCTCTTTTTTCATTTAAGAGAGAGGAAAGTCCTATTTTTAAATATTGCTTCGCTGAGATTTTGCTTATGCTAGAAAAAGAAAGATAAAAAATAAAGAGGGTTTTGAAAAAACCCTCTGAAAAAGAAAAAAAGGGCTTTCGCCCTTTTTTTAATCCTCGCCAAATCGAATGATTTGGTATTTTGTTCGAGGATCTGTTGCAGATTGCCTGCGTTTTACTCCACACGCATTCTGCCAGACTTTTCTTTTCTGGTTCCATCTAAAGCCAAGTTCTTTCAAGAACGAAAGTTCTTCTTGGCTTAGTCGCTGTTTGAACTCAGCCCAAATCCATAAGCCTACTGCGTAGCAGTTTCTTACGAACTCTGGATTGTGCTTTTCAATAGCTTCTATCACTTCAATCTGTTTTGGATTTTCTTCATCGTTTTCCATTTTTCAAATTACCTCCTTTCAGCTTTTTGTTAAATTTATTTATCATACCCGACTTGAAACGAACTGATTTTTACATTTTTAGCAAGAATTACCTCTGGAACGAGCTGTAATTGTTGCGACCCTGGGTTTTTCGAGCTTGTGAAGAAAGACAAAGCAGATAAGCCCGAAGCCCGCGAAAATTAGGATTAAAGCGAAGCGTGTCTTGTGGGAACCCTTTGGGGCTAGACTTAATCTTTATTTTCGGGCTGGCGAGGAATAGCTTATTTGTTTTAAGGGGAAAAATCTAAAATGAGGGAGTTTAGGGTATGTAAGATAAATAAATGAAAAAAGCGACAAAAAGGAGTGTAAGAAAATGGAAACTAGAAAATACAACTAGTGAATAGAAGATGAAAAGGACAGAGTTTTAAATAAATGCAATAGGGTAAAAGGGGCTGAATTCAAACTGAAAAGAAGAGGGGGCTTAGATGGGGAAAAAAAGGGAAAGGAAAAAGACAAATGTGCCTTTCATCACAATAATCTTTTTAAACCATTCCCACTTTGGTGGGAAATGTTGTATGAAAGGGAAGCGATTAATATGTTTATTGGGGTTAATGTAGCCCTTTGTAAATCTATAGGAACCTATTATTCATTAGGGCAGTCTCGACTGCCTATGACCCCGGAATATCAAAAGCTAGTAGATACTATGTGGAAAGGTGAAGAGGATGATAAAGCAGGGAGGGAAAGGTTTGAATTCCAGGTTTTGGGGGTAGATAAACCAAAAGAAACCCCTTGGCGTTTAACCTATTTTCAAGCACCATCCTCACATCCGCCACATTTACCCCAAAGAGTGATTTCCCATCTAGATATCGAAATGAGTGCAAAGGAAAAGGTTTTATCTGGAATTGTCACACTCCTCCAGACTTCTTTAGTAGAAAAGTTCCCCTTTCCTCCAGAAGTGCCTGTTAGGAAAAAAGGATTACAGCCCTTTGATCCTTTCCCCCAGTATGCTTTTTTATTCTCAGATGACCGATATTTTACAGGACAAAACATAACACCCACTTGCAGTGGGAGATTGAGCGACCTCGTAAAAAGAGGGGTGATAGATGATGAAGAAAGGAAGAGAGTCGTCAAACAAGTTTATGCTCTCTCTTATATTAACTGGCGTACCCTAAGTACATTATCTACTCAAATGCGACAGTTTTACGAGCAAATAGAGCGAGATTTTACAGTAACTTGTCAATAAAATAAAATTCCTCCTAAGAAAAGTTATAACTTTTTAAGATATGAACAACAGAACTGCAGAACAAATTGATAAGACATCTCGAACATTTTTGTATACTTTTTTAGCGTATGCAAAATATTATGATGATCTTAATAATTCCGGAGTATCCGCAGAATGGGCGGATATTCAAAAAGAATTTCCCCAAAGATGCAATTTGGGGTTGTCTTTAAAATCTTTTGAAACACTTAAACCAGTTAGAGAAGAAATTGAAAATAAAGCAAGCACAACTTTTGCTCAAAAAAAGTGGCTGGTATGCTGTCAGAGATCAGCTGGCTGTGAAGGAGATAGGGTCTTAGTCCCTAGATTAATACTTTCTGAGCAGGATTATGATTATTACAGGCTACCTGAAGATAATGAGGCAATTTCTGGCCCTACAGCAATGTTATTTTTTTCTAATTTGCCATACAATTTGCCTCTTACGCCAATTGATAGCCTGATTTTACAAATTGAACCAAATGGATGCGAGTTAGGGTTTACTAATCATCCTTCTTTTACTGGAGAAACAACGGGAGACCGAGATGAAAGAAAACGGAAAGTGTATGTAAAGAGGTTAGATGATTTAAAAAAATTGGGTTGTGATGTCGATCAACTGATTATGGGAGTAGACCGGCGTTGTTTAGATTTAGTTTATGAAATGAGAGAACGTCTTCGTAACCCTACTAGAAATCCGATTCAAAGATTAGAAGAATCACTTAACGTTATTTATGCTCGCCGTTGTTAAAACATAGCCTTTTTAAATTTGTAATTCTTGCTTTATCTATGAAAAAGCTCAAAGTTGAGATAGATGAAAAAGGGAGGATGGTTCTACCAAAACAAATACGACAAGAAATGAACCTAAAGAAAGAAGCAACACTTATCTTTAATGAAAATAGCAAGGAGACTATCATTCTACCAGAATTTCATGGGAATTTTATTAAAATTGAGTTCACACTAGAAGACAAACCAGGTTCATTAGCAAAAATAGCTACTGAATTAGCCAAAAAAAACATTGATCTTATCTCAACAGAATCCCAGACACTTGAACAAGAGCATGTCGCAAAATGGAATGTGACCTGTGAAACCTCAAAATTTCAAGGAGATCTTAAAGTATTTCTGAATGGATTAAAAAGAAGAAAAATCATCTTAAATTACAAATTCTGATTAAATAATCATTTTTTCAGTGGGAATTAAGTGGGAATTTTAGAAAGGTTTAAAAACCTTCTTTTCTTATATTATACATGACAAAGCAAACTAAACTTCAGGTGAGTGTTCATCACTCGAACTGATTTTCCTAGCTTTGCTTATAATTCTAATTTGATTTCAACCCAAGCTCAAGATATTTTTGATGCCTTAATGCTTATTCCCAAAATCGACTATGGCGGTTGTAACGTAATGGTTAGCGTACTCGGCTGTGGAGGCTTCTTTTCTTTAAAGGGAAAGAACACTGGAATTAAAGAAAATCAATCTCCAGAAACCTGCAGATCCCGTGAGGACCGGGTCCGATTCCCGGCTACCGCCCTTTTTTCTAGGAGGCCAACATGTTAGAGGACTCTACCGAGGTTAAAGCGCCAGAAGGCGCTGGTTGTGTTCACAGAACAAAATAATCCTTTAGTTATCACTCCGAATATGTATTCTAATACCGAACTCCCAAAGAGGTCTTTTATGGGTTTCGGATACAATCCTGATTTGAAATTCTTTGGAGAAAGACTCGATATTTTGTATTATTTTTCTTGGATGAAACAACTCAAAGAGATAGAATGGTTTGTCTGGGATGCTAGCAGTTACTATATTGTAAATGCAACTCCACGAAAAAAAGTAGACAAATTAGGAGAAAGACCAACCGGAGAAAACATATTAGAAGTTCTTATAAGTGAGCAAGAAAGACCAAAACGTAAAGAAATAATACAGAATTGTGAGTTAAGATCAACTTACTTGAAAGATATCATCAAATATCTTGGTATAAATGCCCAATATTTAGACTCTAGATTAGCTTTTAGAGCCCAAGAAGGTAAAAAATGTTTTGCTAGGGCTTTGGATTTAGCTCTGGAATATACAGAAAAACTAAAAAGGGATAATCCTGAACTTCTTAAAAAGATTTCACCAAATAATCAGAATCCTGCAAGCCAACTATATCTCCCCTTAGAGATTGCAGAAGCACTTTATTTGTCTAATATTTATGGTGTAGAAAGTAAATTTGGCCCGAGAACAGAAGAATTCTTTGATAAATGTATTCTAGGTTTACAAGAAGAAAGGGAAGTTCCTTACAAAACAATATGGTGCCAGAGTGGTCCAAGAAGAGCGGGATACTTGGGTGATAAAAACGTAATTTGGGGCAGTACCCCCCTATGGAATGCCGATGAAACGGTTCTAAGAAAGGATAATGAATATTCGAAGTTTGTAGAGGGCTATACTTCTTCATTTCGATATCCGGGAGAAAGTCTTATTGAATGTGTCCAAAGATTACAAAGAATATTGGGGGTGAAATAATGATAATTAAAAAATTCTTAACTGCTGGTGGGAATTCAACAGCCCTTGTTTACGATTTTCTAGATAAAGAAAAAAAGAAGATTTCAAGACAGTTATTAAAAGAAGTAGAACAAGTTGGTTTTGTTGAAGAGAAAAAAAGATTTCCTTGTCTAGAGATGATGGGTAATGAGTTATGTATAAATGGAACTCTAGCTTTTGCATCAAATTTAAATAAGAAAGGAAAACTTCTAACCAGCGGAGTTAAAGAACCAGTAAAGTATTTTAATAGAAATAGAAAAACAAGCATAATCCTTCCACTCTCTTATAAAAAGGAGGGAAATATCATTCTTCTTGAAGGCATTGGATTTATTCTTTTAGAAAAAAAACAGAGAGAAGAAATATCTAAAAAAGACATTATCGACCTAGCTGAAAAATATAACCTGCCTGCTTTTGGCTTAATAATTTATGAGAAAAATAAGATTTTTCCTTATATTTACGTCAAATCAACTGACTCTTTTGTTAATGAAACAGCTTGCGGTTCTGGAAGTTTGGCCCTTAGTATTTTAACGGGTTATGAAGAGATTATTCAGCCAACAAATCAGACCATAAACCTTAAAATCACAAAAAATAAGGCAGTTATAACAGCTGTTGTAAAAAAGTTGTAAGTAAGAAGGAAGCACGCCCCGCAGGGCGTGCGAGTTTGTAACTCAATCTAAGACTTTCTCAAAATAACTTACTGGTTTGATGTCTGTGATTATTGTTTTATGAATAATCCATCTGCCATCTTCACTTTTGGTTATCTGATTTTCTAGAATTGGTTGCTTGTTGAGTTGCTCCATTCTTGTCTTACTGAAAGCAACTTGCTTTTCATTTGTTTTGGCATTTTTTTCCATTTTGTTTTACCTCCCATAAAATTTAGTTTGAGCATGATATTGGTTATATTCCAATAAGTCGAGTGGAGAAAATTTCTCCACCAATAATTTTATATTCGAGATTTTTGATCAAATACCCCCTAAAACCCGAAAAATCAAGTGGAGAAATTTCATACACCTTGACCATTTTTAGATAACCTAAAAAGTTTATTTGCTATTGTTGATTTTGTGTGAGTTTCGCCAAATTTTGAGTATTTTGGCTGTAAATTTTTGTTTGTTACAACAAAAAACCAGTTTTTGCCATAATCTTTCTTAAGAGTCTTTACTTTTTCGATAAACTTTTTCTTAGTTGTTAAAAGAACTTTTCCAGTTTCGATTTCTACTGCATACTTTTTCTTATCTACTTCAAAAACTATATCGGGTTTTCCTGTATTGAATGTTTGAACCCTATCTGTAAACTTCTTTATGTAAGTTTCAATATCTTTTATCAAGAAGAAATGCTGTGGGCTTTCATTGTAACTTGGTTTTAACAAATAAAATTCTTTTTTATTTCCAAAAATGCTCTTGAACTTGTATTCTTTATAGCCCTCTGCAATCAAGTATTTTATATCATTGAGATTAAGATCTCGATGTCTGTAAAATCGTTTATCTGCATCTACATTTATAACAACCTTAACTGCTGGCTTCTGCGAAGCCTTTTTAGCAGTTGGTTGTGTCGGTTTAGTTTGTTCATGTTTTTCATTGGCTTCTTTATGGTTATTCGCTAGAATTTCGTCAGCGTTTGTTGTAATTTGTTTGTGCTCTAATTCTGATGCAACTATTTTAATTTCAGAATGTTCATCTTCCATTAATAATAATCCTTCTCCCACGTTTGCTGTTAAAAGATTAACCTTCTCTGTATTGCTTAAATGAAATGTCTTTTGAATATCTTCAATTACTGCTGGCTTTTGTCTTAACAATAAAGTATAAGATGTATTTGCAAGGACAGAACGACCTGCTTCTGATTCTAACATGCCCTCAACCTCTTGATTTATTAAGAATAATCCAAGATTGAATTTTCTGCAAGTCTTAACAATTTCAAAAATATAAGAGGCATCTTCTGTTCTTGATAATAACGCCCAAGCTTCATCTATGACTAAGAGTTTTCTTTCTAGATCTCTTTTCATTTTCATGTAAACATAATCGAGAACGAGGAACATTATGACTGGCTTAACCTGTTTAGGAAGATTTCCAATATCAAAGCACACAAATCTATTACCAAAATTTATTTTAGTCTGTTTATTTAGGAAAGAGAAAACACCATTAACATAAATGTCAAGTCTATTCATTAAACTCCTTATTGTAGTTCTCTCAAGTGTTATGGCTTTTCTTTCCATATTTTTTAAGGCATCTAAAACATCTTTCAAAACAGGGGGTTCATTATTCCAACTGCTTTCATCTTCCATCCTTATGCCTTTTTTCTTGTAAGCTTCTGTTAATGCTCTGTCTATGAAAGACTTTTGAGGTTCTGTCAATTCACCTAACATTACAGGCATTAAATCCATCAAAGCAAGCCTTTTTTCAGGGTAGTCATGCCCCATTAAATCTAAAGGATTAATCATTGTTCCAGAAGTTCTTGATAAATCTATTCTCTGACCATTAAACCTTTCAACTAATGCTCTATACTCTCCTTGCGGGTCAACAATCATTACTTTTGTTCCATTAAGTAAATATCTTGAAATGAACAACTTAGCCATGTAACTTTTTCCAGAGCCAGAAGTAGCAAGGCAAATCCCATTAGCATTAGATAACTTGAATATATCTCTAATAATCGGAATTTTATTCTTATTCAACCCGAACCAAATTCCAGTTTTATCATATTTGAAAAATGAGCTAGTAAAAGGAAAGAAAGCTGAAAGAGGCGGAGTTGTAAGGTTTCTTTTCATACCAAGAACATTGTCGGCTAGGGGAAGGCATGACTTAAACCCCTGAATCATTCTAAATCTGGCTTGCTTTGGAATAATCAAAAGAGCATTAAGTTCTGACTCTATCTTTTTCGTCAAAAGGTCTAATTCTTCTTTAGTATGACCTTTACAGTTTATATAAAAACTGATGTTGAAAAGCTTCTCCTTACCTTTTTGCAAATTCTCTAAAGTCTTTTGAGTGTCTTGATATTTTATCTCTAAACTTGGATTTAACTGACCTTTAAGATTAGCAGAATACAAATCAGCTCTTTGTTTTTGCAACTCTCGGTTTATATTGACTATTGTAGTTTCTAAAGGATAAGGTTCCATGTGCATTGATAAATCAAAGTTTCCAGAACAGCTTACTATTCTATCTAAGAATCCAGCTTCAACAATTCTAGGATAACCATGAGCATAAATGACTCTTGTAAGAAGTTTATTATCAATCTTCAAGAAATCAATCTGATTTTCTATTTTCTTAGGAAATAAGTCTTTATCTGTATTGCAAATTTTCCTGAAAATACTTTCTAATTCTTGATCTCCTAAACGAGAAGTTTTAAGATTTAAACCATTTAATCTATCTTCACAGATTTTAACCTGAATCTCAATATTGCTGACTTCTGGAATAACTATATAAAAATTCCTGTTCATTACACTATTGTCTTTTATGACTTTCTTGATATGTTCTTTATACTCTCCGAAAACATCTGTCTTTGACTTGTCTATCTTATCTTTTAATGTTTCTAGATATTCTTCTAAGTTAAGAGTTTCAGTTGTCATTAAAAGCTGAACTGGAAAGTCTAATGAATTAAGGAATTTTTGAAATCCGAGGATTATTGCTTCTTGCTCACCTTGTGGTTTAATTGAAAAGTTAATTGGCTCTACTTTGATAACGGCTAACTTCTTGTTCTTTGTGAGAATCAAGCTGTTTTTAATTTCCTTGATGTAAAACCACTTTTCCATTTTCTCTTTAGTCTTGACTTCTCTTGATTTGAACCAGATAACCCAATTTTTTACATGAAAAGACAGATTAAGGAAAATGAACCCACAAGCAATTGCAAAAGGAAATATGGCTATGCAGATTCTTGTTGATAGTGGAGCATCTATTCTAAATAGAATAACAAATAGTATTGGAAAAGCGATTAAAGCATAGATTAATTGCTGAAAAGTCAATCCGAAAATTATTTTTTCTTTGTATTCTAGCTGTTGAGGTATTTCATACATTTTAAAGTGCGGCCACCTTTGCCACAACACCCGCTACTTTCATTACAGGAGTAATTACTTTGAGTGCTGCATTTATTATAACGAAAGCTAAACCAATGAGTGTCCCGAAATTTACTAAGGTAAAGGATGCCATCATCAGAATAATTTTCATATTTGCGAATACTGGAAGTCCGATAAGCATAGATGATGCAAGAAAGATTATTGCATAAAAGAAAGGGATTATTGCTACAACTAAAAGGATATTCAATATAAGTTTACCATAATTTTGTAATGGTTCGATTAAATAGCAGAATATCCCTATTGGAAAGAGGGCAACTCCACAAATAACTAAGATGTATCTTAATGCAAGCAAGACAAGTGTCAGAATCATATTGATGATGTAAGGTATCTCTAAAATAAACTGCAAAAAGATATTTGGAATCCCAGAGATAGTAAAAAGAAAGAAGTTTGGGTCTATCATCTTGAAAATAGCCCCTGTCAAGGCTCCAGAAAGCTCTAAGCCAGCACAATATAAGATATAACTAGATTGTATAAGGACAATCATAAGAATTATATCTCTTAGACTTTTTTTCGCACTATCTCTTTGCTCTGGAGAATAACCTGAAAATAGAAACTTAAATCCTATGAATATCAAGATTAATCCATAAAATAAAGAGAGGATGTAAGTTATGATTGACCAAATCCCAGAGAATAAACTAGGATTAACTGGTTCTACCATTAAACCACGAATCCAACCAAGTAAGAGTTGCAGAGGTGCGTTTACTACGCCTAGGATAAAATCTACAATTATCTCCAAGATGGTTGGATCAAACGGTGGTTGTTCTGGGGGCTCTTCTTGATTCTCTTCTGCGTGAGCTATTGCAATAAATAAAAAGGAAAAAAGGAGAGCAATAGCTAACAAAGTAAACAATCGTCTCATTTTCCAGTTGGTTCTATACGCCTAAGACTAGATTCACAAGCAAAGGTGCTGCCCAGATTATTGCAAGTCCTATGACAACATACATTATCATGTTCTTTGCTGAGTCTTTCTTTTTAGGGTCAGAGCCACCAGTAATGAAACTGTAGCCAGCAAATATCAATACAAGACATGCTATAATTGTAACTGCATACTTTACAAAATTATAGACATTTTGGATTGGTTGCAAAATCGCATCATATTGCGGGTTTGAAGCTGCACTGACTAGGGTCATCTGAAGTACGCTCAAAAACAAAAAGAAAGCGAGCACAGATAACAGACCCATTGTCTTAGCCTTTTGGTTTGTTCTTCTTGACATTTTTTAACCTCACATTTAATTTATATTTTGGATTTGTTAATTCCATGAAGAATTTTCCGAAAAGAAGTTTAAATATTGTAAGAGTAAAAAAAAGGTGTACTTTTGTACCTTCTTTTGTACACCTTTTTTTAACCCTCAGATTTTATAAAGATTAAATTTATGAAAAAGATTATGGAAAACATTACAATACCCAACATCATAGAAGAACTTACTCGAGAAATCGAAATGGCAAATAATGATGTAAAAAATGCTATTGATCAAGAAGAGAAAAAGATAGCACGTTCTACATATAATAATCATTCGAAAGGTTTTAAAATAAGGAATTCTATTTCTAGAAGTTAGGAGCAAAGGCTCAAAGAAAAGAAGCCGTTGCTCGTTTCCTGCTCGCATGGTGCAATGGCTAACACTCAACCCTGTCACGGTTGCAACCCGGGTTCGAATCCCGGTGCGGGCGTCTCTGGGATTCAGATAACTTTATAAATCCCTTTTCCTAGTCAAAGGTATGAAAGTAGACCTTTACAATCATGAGAAGAAGTATCATAGTTGGAAAGAACAAGCATCTAGAAAAGATTATATCGAGGGCGATTTGACTAAAAAAAATTCTGACATTCTTTTGAAATATCTCTTTGATATGGAGATTGGTGCAAATGTTTCTCTCAAAAATAAAAAAGGTGGTAGAAGCTATGCTAGATTGAATACAATAAAACAAAAGATTGTTCAGATGATGCAAAGACTTCAAGACAGGAAAGTTATGGATATAACCAAAGTAAACGAAAATCAAATTCAAGAATTCTTTAATGATATAAGAAGTGGCAAGATAAAAAGAAAAGATGGCGGTGAGTACGCTTCTATTGATACCTATGTAAAAATCTTCAAGGCATTTTGGCATTGGTACATTAAAATTAATAGAAAAAAAGGAATGAATATTGAAGATTTAACCGTAGAAATTGATGGTTCTGCAAAGTCTAAGCCAAAATGGGTTTATCTTAGTGAAGACCAGATGAAACTGCTTCTTGAGAAATGTGAGCCTCGTTATAGGGCTTTCTTGTCGTTCCTATATGATTCTGGAGCAAGGGTTACAGAAACCTTTTCTTTGCTTGTTCAGGATATTCATGAAGAAAAAGGAGTAGTTCATGTAGATATAAAAGATGAAAACTCAAAAACATTTGGAAGAAAAATAAAGCTATTATTATGTGGAAAAGACTTACTCGAGTATATAAAAAGAAGTGAGCTAAAACAAGAAGATAGATTATTCGGTTTTAGTCCAGAGTATACTAATCGTTATCTAGGAGAACTGGCAAAACAGTTATTTGGGGATGGTGTTTCAAAAGCAGGTGCAAAATACTCAGACTTATCAATGTATGATTTCAGGCATAATTCTTGTTGTTATTGGATTCAAAGATACAAGAATAATACTGGTTTGATGTTCAGGTTTGGATGGAAAACTGAAAAATACATTTTATATTATAGTGAATTTCTTGGAATGAGAGATTTAATCTCTCAAGAAGATTTGTATATTGATGTTACAAAAACAGAACTTGAAAAACAGCTTGAACAGCAAAATAAGCGGGTTGTTTATCTTGAAGAACAAATGAAAAAGATGGACGAATTAGCAGATCAGTTACACAACCAGATATTTAGCAATCCAAAGAAAATAAAAACAAGATAAACAATATTATCATCAAAATATAACATTATCAAAAAAAAACAGAAACAAATGAAATCGAAAAGTCATGTTCAACAACATAAAGCAAATTAAATCGTAAGCAAGGTTTCAAAAAGCCTTTAGGCAAGAAACCTTGCGAGAGGTGAAAAATGCCAAATGAAGAAACAACAAGAAACAGACCTTGCAGGATTTTTTATAATTGTAATTATAATCGCGGCACTTCTTTATTCAATAAGAAAAGACATCCAAGATTTTTGGGCTTCTGTCACAAGCACTTTTAAAGCAATAACAAGCTTTATCGAGAGTCAGTTGTTTCTTATCATTCTAGCAATTATTACTTTAGCGATTATTACTTATTTCATTATAAAATTGATAAAAACAATTAAAAGAAAGAAAGAGGAAAAGAAAACTGAAAAAGAAGAACTTGAAAGGTTTCTGAAAGAAGATGTTAAACCACTAAAACAGACACATAAGAAATTGAAGCAGGTTAAAGAAGAAGTTGAACATAAAGAACGTATTAATCGGCTCATAGAAAAAGAAAGGGAAATAGACAAAAGAATTGAAGAAAAGGAAAGAAAAGAGATGGAAGCTGAAAAAGATAAAGAAAAAATTCTTAACGGGCTTGAAATATGGAAAAATAATGTTTTCAAAAAATCAGATTTAAATGAAATACAGATAAAAGCATTAAAAGAACAGGGTTTTGAGCAAGTTAATCAATTTGATATTTCAGAAAAAAGATTCATCTCGGTTTTAATCCAGCCCTATGAAAAACTAAATCATTCAAGAGAACATATCTTTTTAGTTTGGAGTGTAAAACGACTTTTAGAACACCTGAAAATTGAAATAATTGAAGAACACTTGACAAAAGGAGCAGATATTACATTTAAGCATAACAAAAAATGGTTTGCAATTGAAATTGAAACAGGAAAATTGCTGAGAGCACCAAAACAACTTAGAAAAAAAGTCAATTATTTAAATAAACAATATCCAAACAGATGGTTTTTCATTGTTTCTAATGAAAAATTAGTGTCAAGATATGCTGAATTCGGACTAAGCACCCAGAGAAACCGGGTGCAAGAAAACATAGAAAAACTGCTAAAAAACACTGAATTTTAAGCACCCGAAATTTGTGGGTGCAAACTCGCCTTTATCGACGATGTCATTTTGCTTTTAAGTCACTTTAGTTAGCAGTGTATATGGTATCTACCCATTTAGGACTCTTTCTTTTAATTTAAATTAGAGATGCTTTCTCTTAAGTAATTTTTCAAGCAAAAACTCTATTCTAACCAATCTCGGTTTTTCTTTAAGTTTTTGCCTGCAAAACTCAGACAAAGAAATCCCCTCTTCAAATGCCTCTAATTTAATTTTATCTTTAACTTGAGTTTCTATGTAAAACATTATTTTTGAATTTTTAACTCCCATTTTGAGTAAATTGTTTTAATTTATTTTCTAGTTCTAGAATTTTTTTATTTTTTTCAACTAGTTTTTCGTTCAATTTATCTATGCCGTCGGATATTTTTTGCAAGCCCTTCATCATTTCTTCCCCCAAATCAGGTTTTAATTCAATTTTCATAGCAATAAAGTTCATTAAGAGTTTTTAAAAATTATTTTGATGGAATAGTACAAATTACATTAAAATAATGCTATTATTTATAGATTTATTAAATGTTAAATCTTCAAAACTGCTTTTTCTATTGAATTTGATACTTTCTCTCTCAACTTATAACTATTCGCCCATTTTGCGTAAGCATCCCAACCTTGAAAAGATTCAAGCAATTTTTCATAAGGCATTAATCCTTCCTTAAATGATAAGATTTTATTTAACATGTTTTTTACATTTCTTTTTCTTAATAATCTGTAATAATAGAAATTTCTAAATCCAACAAAATCAATTCCTCTTGAAAATGGGATAATTCTTGATTTTTCTGGATGCAATTCTATTTTCAAATTCTCCTTTAAGAATTTGGCGATATAAAATTTCCAAATTTTAAGCTGAATTTCATTTTCATGTAAAATTACAAAATCGTCAACATATCTGATGTAATATTTTGCTTTTAGTTTATGCTTTACAAATTTGTCTAGTTCATTTAGATAGACATTTGCAAAGAATTGACTTGTGAGATTTCCTAGGGGCATGCCCTTTTCTTTGTCAGGATAGTTTTTTAGTATCTTATTTATTAGATTAATTGTCTTTTCGTCTTTAATTTTCCTTCTTAAAATGTTCAATAAGACTTCTTGATTAACTTCAAAGAAATAATGCCTAATGTCTGCTTTCAGACAGAAAGCGGTTCTTGTATTATTTTTAGTAACTTTTCTTTTAAATTCATCAAACCTTTTTAGTGCAAACAGATTGCCCTTGCCGATTCTATTAGCGCAAGAATCATAAATAAAAGTTTTATCAAAAATGGGCTCTATCGGGTTACACACAGCATGATGAACAACCCTGTCTCGAAAGGTTGATTTGCTTATAACTCTCGTTTTTGGATCTCTTAAAACAACATCTTTCAGGGGTTTTGGCATATAACGTTCACTTTTTAATTCTCTCTGTAATTGCAAAAGATTCTCTTTCAACTTTGATTCAAATTCAATAACATAATCTTTCTTTGTCTTTCCTTTCCTAGCTCCTTTCCATGCAAGGAGAAGGTTTTCAAAAGAAATAATCTTCTCATATAATCTGTTTTGTGTTTTCATTCTAGAAAAAATAGCAGGGCCATTCCAAGACCGGAAATTTCGTTTTGTGTTTTTAATACAAAATTTCGAATTGTCAGGATTCCTGTTGCAATTCAGGTTAGCCCTGTCCGAGTTCGCATAGAACCTCGCGACATTTGTAGCAAATTTACTTTTCTAATCACCACAATTTTAATGTTCGCTCGAACTTGCCCAAGGTTTTCATCACTACCAATTATCATTGTTGAATTTTATAGCATTTAGGCTCAATCGCCCATGCCTTAGTAAACTTGCATGTGGCCCTGCTGTTTATCTTTTAGACAAACAGGGCAAAATAAGTAACAAATTTTCACTTAAAAAATTATCTAAACTAAAAATTTTAAACACGGGCGCGATCTGCGCCTTCGGCACATCCAAACACCCCAAGACCGGAATCCGAATTGCCAGGATCCCTGTCGCAATTCAGGCTAGCCCTGAACGAGTCCGCATAGAACCTCGCGACACTTCCCTGTCTTGGATACCAAAAATAAACATTTTTGCCTTGTTCATAGCTATTCCCATTTGGTTTAATCAATAAGCCCTGAGAATTGAAATCAAAATCAGCATAACGATCCTCAATCAAACATTGTTCTAAATCTCTAGAATCTTTTTTTAAAGTCCCATCTGTGTTTAATCCAACTACTCTTTCAATTTTTCCCGAGATTGTTCCTTGACCTTTATCAATCTTAACCTCTGGAAAACCAGCATTAAGCCATGCCCATGCTCCCGGATTATTTGAACCATAAACATCTTTGTAGTTTGTTGTTAAATGTTTGTACATCTCTTCCACAAGTTTTTTGTTAACTGTACTTCCGTCTGGATGGAATAACTGTCTTCCGCCTTGTTGTGCTTCAATAACTCCTTTAAAGAAATTCATCATTATGAAAGGATCTGGCATGTAAAATTCGGTTCCAGTAAAGAGTTTTTTGTGAGTATTTTCATAATTCATATTATTCATATCAGGCAATTCAAAACACGAAATAACTGCTTGATCACCATACATTCCTTGAACTGGTCTTCCTTGAACATCGTAAAGAGCAACAAATTGTCCTGGCTTTAATCCATTTCTTTGCCATGCTCTTAAAACTCTTTTCTGCATATCTGGATCAAGAGTCACGCTGTTGGATATTTGATTAGTTCCTTGTACCACGGGTTGAGGATCTGAATTAGCTAAAACTCTTTCCATCGCACCTTTAACAGGTCTGCCAAAAATCTCATTTGGAAGATTTATTTTTCCCATTTTACTGACTTGTAAACCTCCGGTATGTATTTTTTGCAGTATTTACCATTAATCTTGATAAGTCTTCTCCAGAATGTACATAAGAAACAGGTAATCCCCAAGATTCTAAATCTCTTGTAAAATTAGTGCTTCCGCCAAGTTGTATATGTGCAAAATAATTATTTTCTGCAAGTTTTCTGAAATTTTCTTTTTCAGAACCCCAATTTTCTATTGCTCCATCTGAAATTGAAAGAACAAAACTTTCTCTTCCATTTAATGCCCTCATAAGGTCAGATGCATTCAATCTAGTGCTTCCGAATTCGGGAGCAAGTGCAAATTTTCTGATTTTATCAATGTCAACATATTGCCCTTCTTTATATCTTGTGCTAGATGAAAATAATGAAACTCCATGACTTATGTACTGGGCTACTCCTTGTTGCTGTAAAAAGTTCTCTATTCCATAAAATCCCAGTAAGGCATAATGATACTTGCTTCTGTCCCCCCAGGGTATAAATGAGGTATTTCCTTGATTTCCGTCTATGCCTTCTGCCATACTTCCAGAGTTATCTAAAACAACTAGCTTAAAATCAGGAAAACTTTGTCTCTGAACTTTAGACTTGTGTTGGATAGTTATTTGCTGGGCAGGAACACCAAAAGTTAAGCCTGCGTCTGTTGCGAATAATCTAGATGCTTTTATTTTAAATGGCAAGTCTCTTTCTTCATCATAAGGTTTAAGGCTTAAAGGACCAATTGGTAAGGTTTGTTCTCTAGTTATTGCTTCAACTTCAACTGGAATTCCTCTTGCTAGTCTTCTGTAAAGAGAGTCTAGTTGTTCATAATCTGTAATATTCGGAGATTTTTCTTCACCAGATGCATATCTTCCATAAGCAACATCTTCTTTTCCTTGTTTTGTTCCCATTTTTTGTTCAATTCCATTTCCTGCTGGTTGTTTGTCTGGCTGTCCGTCTCCACGGCCATTTTGAGAAAAGGCAGAAAGTCTTTCTGTTGGTGAGGTTTCTAGCAAATCAGCCAAATTTCTTGCAAAAATTCCAGCCATATTAGGCCAGTCATTTTTACGGAAAAGTTGAGCAGTATCTTTAATATTTTCAGGCAAACCAAGTTCTTTTATTACTTCTTTGACTGCCGAATCTACTTTTCTATCATTAGTATAATGTCTTTTTAACAATGCTTTATCAGAACCATCTCCAAAAAGATGCATATTAAGTTTTACAAAAGATTCATAAAAAGGACTATAATTTGGCATTCCTTTCTCTTTTGCAGAAAGACCTTCCCAATCCCAGAACAATACTTGTCCTGAAAAGTCTCCATTCCATTCTCTGCATCTTGGGTTGATTATCATATCTTCAAAAGCATTTACAACATAACTTGCTTGTCCTTTTTTGTCTTCTGGCAAGGCAGTTTTTACTGCTTCTAATATTCTATCGTGGTTGTAAACATCATAAGGACATCCTCTTTCTGAACTGAAAGGAAGCTCCCAGTGAGCAGGCTCATGCAATCCACCTACTTGAAGAACAACTGTTTCTAATCCATCTGTGATTTTCTTTTTTTTAGCATATGCTTTTTGTCTTTTATCTTGAATTGGGTCAAAACCTTTTCTAACACTTATCTCAATACCCCAATCAGTTGGAGAAATTCTTGCTGAGACATTATGTTCTGTTGAATCATATTCACTAACTTTGGCAGTTCCACTAACTAAACCGATTCTGTTCTTCTGTTCATTAAGTTTTACTTGTAAGGTTTGAATTGACATTTTTATTTACTCCTAAATTTTTTTGCGAACGTGACGCACCCCAAGACCGGAATCCGAATCGCCAGGACCCCCGTCGCAACCCAGGCCAGCCCTGCCCGAGCCCGCACAGAACCTCGCGACAGAGTTATTGTCTTTTCTGGGGAACCACTGATAAAAATCAGTTCCTACTTTTGTTGCTAATCCATATTCATTAAATGAAGTTGCATCTATTTGTGAATCTGAAGCAAGATATTTTCCTTCTATGTTCGCTTTATAGGTTGGAACTAAAACTCCATTCTGAAGAATATGTCTTGACAATAAATGTAATTCTCCTTTATCTGAAACAACTTCTCCTTTCTTATTTAAAATTTTAAAATCAGCATCAAGCCACTCTGCTCTCCAAGGGTTTCTTACACCCATTATTTCGTCTAATATTTGGTCAAGTTTATCTTTTGGAACTCTTTTTCCTTTTCCATCAGATGCATTTCCAGAGATTAACATTTCCACAAAATCCCTGTGTTGCCTTGGATTTAGAGTTTCTCCACCTAGTTTTAAGTTTAAGAGCATAGATGGCTTCCATTGGATGTTTCCGATATATCCTGGACCTTTCCCATCATACTCTTTAGCCGTATCTTGAAGACTTAATCCAAGTTGTCTTGCAGCTTGTTCAACATTTTGATTAAATCCTAATCTATGCATTCCAACAAGTAGGTCTGGATATTCATAAGAACCATGTTTTTTTCCAGGCAATATAAGATAATTTTCAGGATCATTAATGTTTGTTGCAGGAGTTATGGGGGTTGTTGAAGGATTAGTTCCTTGCATCACAGGCCGAGGTTCTGGATTAGCTAAAATTCTTTCCATTGCACCTTTAACAGGTCTGCCAAAAATCTCATTTGGAAGAATTATTTTTCCCATTTTAATTGCCTCCCCTTGACGCGTCGCGCGGCGCTTCGCGCATAACTCCACGCACCCCAAGACCGGAATCCGAATCGCCAGGATCCCAGCTGCAAATCAGGTAAGCCCTGCCCAAGCCCGCAAAGAACCTCGCGACATATCCTGAAACAGGTGCCCAGTAATATAACTGACCTTCTTCAATACCCGATTTAGGCAATCCATGCACAGTTGCATCTTCTAACCATTTTTCTAAGCTGATTCCTGGAAGTTTATCTTCAGTTAGATGTCCTGAAAGTTTTTCATTTTTTTCTACAATTGAATTTCCATCAAAAGCATGATAAATTATATGCATATCTTTGCCACTCTTTTCAAATTTAGCATCAAGCCACTCTGATCTCCAAGGATTCCTAACTTGAGTTATTTCATTATAAATTTGAGTATTTTCTGGGTTAGGATTTTGTTTTAAATAAATTAAGAATTGCCTTAACTCTTCAATTGTTGGAGGTTTCATTCCTTGCTTTCCAAGTTCTTCTTGGGTTTGTGCCCAATTTTTTCCATGGAGTTGTTTTTCTTTTTGAACATAAAGCCCAGTAGTTGGAACATAAACAAAACCATTTAAATCAGGCATATTCCCCTGACGTGGTTGCGGTTGCTGAATTGGTTGAGAATCTTTAGCTAAAATTCTTTCCATTGCACCTTTAACAGGTCTGCCAAAAATCTCATTTGGAAGAATTATTTTTCCCATTTTCCTTTAGTCCTCCTGTGGTTTAGTTTGATTTTCAAGAATATCTTTTACAAATCCCCATCTTCCAGTAAATCTATCTAACACTCTTTGATCTGTTTTTCCACTTTGTGCCATCTCTATTCCAGCAGCGATATTACCTTTTTGTGTTTCAAGTTGGGCTTTTGTTGTTACTATAATCGCATCAGTAGCTTTGTATTTATCACCGCCATGGGCACTTCTGACTAATGCTTCATTTAAAACTCCAGAATATGCCGAGACAAATTTATATGCTTGTAACATTGAATCAACTGGATCTATTTTAACATCATTTCCTGCATTTTCTTGAACAGTATAATCTAATGCCTGTGAAAGTCTTATTACTGACTTGGCAGCTCTTGTTGAAAGAGGCAAGACCAGCGCTTCATCTGAACCTTGACCATGACTATCTATAGCCGTTGGCCAGTTATCTTTCATTTTTCTTTTGCTTGCGGGACTACCGCCAGCAACGCAATAATCCAAACCATGAACAAAATAACCTGCTAAAAGAAGTTTTTCAAATGGAATATTTCTTTCAACTAGTGCCTTATGTTTTTCGATTATCTCTGCTGAACAATCCTTTGCATCACAATCAAACTCTACTCTTGGATTCGTATTTCCTACAAGAATTTCTAATGTATCTGAAGGTGTTTGAAAGAAATAATCAACATCTACAGTCACATGCATTCTATCTTTTAAAGCTCTTCCAAGATCATTTGCGGATTCTGTAAATTTTTGGCCTAAATTACCTGAAGCGATTCCTACAGAATAACCTTTTCCGATAGAATATGGTTTTCCATCAACTTCTATAAAACCATCAAATAAATTGAATAACTGCGCCCTAACAGCCGCAACACAATTAGGAAGTTCATCAACAACAATTAAATGATATCCAATTTTGTCAGTAAGACTTCTGATACCTGCTTTTGTTTGATTTCCTTTTTTTATTGCCTTGAGAAATTCTGGATTAACTTGCTGAAATAATTCTCTAGTGTCCATATCATTTCTTCCAAGAATAAATAGAGCGTTATCTCCAAAACGAGACATTGTATCTCTTTCTAATTGGGTTTTACCGCTTCCCGTATCACTTTGCAAGAATAAGTTTAGTCTTCCATACAAGCAAGCATTAACTAAGTCGGGAAGATAAAGAGAACGACCCCCTAATTCCATTAATGGTGTTGAATTTCTATAAACTCCTTGAATTGGTTTTTCTGTCATTTTTATTTCTCCTTGTTTTGATTAATAGACGTATTTAATTCTAAATTTTCTATCTCAATTTTAACTACATTTCCGGGTTTAAAAACTTCTTTGAGATAGGAGGGAATAACAATTATGGAATTCTTTCCCTGTTTTGCAATCTTTTTTGTTAGTGTAATTTTGTCCATTTTTTGTTGTTTGTTATAATTTTGTTACTATTAAGTTATAATAATATCCAATTTATAAGAAAATGCCCTTTTTAAACTTTTCGATTTATGTCATTTTCAAGTGATACTATCCGAAAGCTTTATATATACTCAAAAATATATATTAAAGTATAACAAAAACCCTTGATGACGATTAAGAGCTGATAGGAAACAAATGATCAAGCTTCAGAGAAATTTGGAGAATGAGAAATTAGAGTCAGTTCTGTTTTATATTAATTTTCTTGTATTTAAGATTCCTGTTATGTACTTTAAGGAGGGCATCTAACATGCCAACCCCCTTCATTTCATGTTGGGGGGTTACTGTTGTTTCTGTTTCATTTTGCTTTTCATTCAAGAATTTTGCAAATTTTAAGTACAAAGGGGTGAAAAATGGCTCTTGAAAATTCAGAGTGTAAGGTTGCTGAACATCAAACAAAACTTGTGAAAGAAGATGGAAAGACAAATTCTGATAAAGTTATGCCTGAAAATACAATCAATAAGTTAAGAGAAGTTATAAGTTACTTAAAAGATTTGAATTCATCAGATATAAACATAGGGCACTAAAAAACTTTAAATAGTGTGAGAGCCTGTATAAATAAGACAAAAAAATGGAAAATAATCAACAAATGCCTAAGGAATTGAATAGTTTTTTAGAAAGAAGGGATAAAGAAATTTTAGAGGTAGCTCAAATAAATACCTTAGAAATTGTTAAAACCGAATTGGCTTTGACTGATTTTGAATTATTATTATCTGCCAATTTATCTGAAAGAGAAGTAGATACCTTAACAAAAAAATCCAAAAGACTTCGAGAAGAGAGCTGGAAAGAGCTATCAGAAAGATTTGGTGGAAACTCAGACAGAATTCAAGGATTCCTTAATACTATCTAAACTTCTTTTTATATGATTTCTTATAATCAAATGCTTGCCTTAATTTTCTTGAAATTGCTGCATCAAGAGACGGCAAAGAAGACCCATCCATGCCTAACAAAATAGCAGACTCTCTAAAAGAAAGGTCTGTAGAAATTACTCTGTTTATACCACACTTCTTAAAAGCCAATATAATTATAGAATCTGGGCAGTGGCATTTAAGCCCTGATTTTCCTTTCTCTATGAACTTTTTATTAGCTTCCTGCTCAAACAATTGAAATTCCTCTTTAGAGATAAAGCATTCTTTTGGGTATATCACCATTATTTTATGCTCTTTGATAAAATTACTTGCTTCTTCTCTTGCTTTATCTTCTCCAAGATCTTTTTTTAACGCTTTTATGAACTCATACTTGCAAATAGCATGTGTATAAACAATATTTCCATCAAATATCCTTGATTCTTCATAATCAAATAAAGAAGGCTGATTGTAAAGCTTAATCAAAATGTTTGTGTCTATCCCAATTTTCCTTTTTCCATAAAAATAAGAAGACTTTTGTATCCCCACAAACTGCCCCTGCACCTTTGTTTTATTCTGCTTAGGATTTTCCATGTTATCTCTTTTCTTCCACTTGAAATTTACTTCTCGCGTTTTTCCTTATATTCTAAATAACAATAAAGTATAAATAGTTAATCATCTTTTACAAAATAGCACTAAACAAGAAGCTAGTTTATTCTTTTTCCAATTAAATGTAAAAGTAGGAATCCCTGAACAGCCCGGTGCGGGCGTATGACTTTTTGTCCAATTTTAAGAGACGGTTTTTTTCATTAGTAATTGGACAAAAAGCAGTCTAATTCTAATGGTTTTTCATGTGTCCGAAGTGTGTGCCGATACA
>Ga0268276_1001507_pt1 | contig 22651 bp, 22 predicted proteins | sample saktaG_4_FD_190145 | JGI IMG/M metagenome (GOLD analysis project Ga0268276, IMG submission 190145) | Saline water microbial communities from Sakinaw Lake, British Columbia, Canada - sak_2010_1_5_45m | ecosystem: Environmental > Aquatic > Non-marine Saline and Alkaline > Saline ... | reverse complement strand
TTTTTTCTGGCTTCTCCTTCTCAACTTTTTCCTTCGTCTTATTCTTAACTTCATCAACCACGCCCTCATTCTCCGACGACAAAGTCGTCAAATGATACACCTTCAGCCTCGACGAACCAACCGCAACCCTATTGTCCAAAACACTGTAAGCCAAAATATCCGTATAATTCAAACTCTCATTCGCGCTGACAACAACTCTTTTCCCGTCGCTGATATTAACTTCCTCAGCCGTCGGCGCCTCGGTATAATACTCAACCGCAACTTCCGCCGCACCGTTCTGACCAACAACACCACTCAAATCAACAACCGTCGCATTATCAGTCTCAACAATATTAGAAGACATCTCCTCCTCCAAAACCACATTCCCAGAAATACCAAAACCCCTGACCCAATTCCAAAATCTCATCAACAAACCCCTACTCTCTCGAATATCAAAAGTAACATCTCCAATTAAAACACCACCACTAACAACTTTCCCCCTATCGGAATCATCAACAATCTTACTATAATCATCAACCTCTTCTAACGCAACACCAATCTCATCACCAGTCAAAACAGAAATATTATTCGCCCCCTTAGGCAACTCGACATTATTCCTCCCCCCAGAAACATTCACCCTCTTAATCCACTTAACCGGCCGGCCAATCACTGCCCTATATTGCAACGTCGTAATAACACTCTTATTCAAAACGGTCTCGTTCAAAATGGTTTCGTTAACAACAACTTCACCGACGACGGTTTCATTTTCAATAGTTTCATTAGAAACACTACCATTCAAAATAGTTTCATTAACAAACGACTCGTTTAAAGAAGTTTCACTCAAAACACTCTCGTTCAAAATAATTTCCAATGTATCATTAACAACAATATCGACCAACTCGTCAGAACCCAAAGAAACATTCTCGTCGACAATATCCTCGACACTATTATTCTCTTCTATCCCGCCACTATCTTCACTACTATTATTTTCCTCATCTTGCTGCACTACATCCACACTTCCAACAACCTCATCACCAGGTTGAGCAACCTCATCAATTCCCGCACCTTCATCTACACCACTAACTTGCAACTCAGAATCATCAACCTGCGAAACCACTTCATCAACAATCATTGGATTACTCAAATCTTCACCAGAACCACCTGACTCATCAGAAACAACAAGCCCATTCAAACCACCAATAATACCAGAAATAAATCTACCTGCACTTTCAACAATTCCATTAGACAAAGACGCAATATCAATCTCCATACCACGAGACACATCACGCACAACATAAGAAACTCTTCCGCTATTCAACAAAAAATTAGTGGTACAACCACCAGTCACAACAAAAAAAACCAATAAAACAGCGACGACAAAAACGAAATACAACGAAAAATTTTTTTTATTTTCAACCTTTCCAAGATATCTCTTTCTCACCTCCCCATTAGAATCCCTATAACTCTCATAAATATAAGGCCCATAACTCTTTCCCCTTTTCTTAACAACTCTTTTATAACTCATAAACCAAATTTTGTGGTATAACACCCTTATAAAGATTATGCATAATAACCCCCACAAAAATATGGCAACAAGCATAATTAACTATCCCATCTACAACTTCAGAAGTAATTTCTCTAACCTTAGAAAAATCCATACCAATCACATTCCATTACACCAACCATAAAAAATAAACACAAATCGAATATAAAACATTTCCACGCAAAACTTATATATCCCAAATCGTTATCTATCTCAGGTGATAAAATGAGTAAAGAATTTATTGAACTAATTCAAAAAATCGGCTTCTGGATTGGCATCGCAATGATAATAATATTAATAATATTAAACATAAAAACATGGCTATAAAATTATCAGAAAAATTAAATATTGTATCGTCAACGCTAACTCTGTTTCTAATTATTCTTGTAATCGGGAAAAATCTAAATTCGAAATACTTTAGATGGATAGACTACTCAGCCGGATTTGGAACACCTTTTGGAAACATCATGATAAGCATACTTTCAGCAACGGGAAAATGAAAAAAGACACCTTACAAAAAATCGCAATCGGAGCAGCCGCAATTTCACTAATCATAGCCCCGATATTTTTCACAATCGCAATTAAACTAACCTTTTTCCCGCAATGACAAACATTCTCGCATTCGTCTCAATTAAAGGTGGCGTCGGAAAAACAACACTCGCACTCGAAACAGCATCATCCCTCGTAAACGACTTCGGCAAAAAAGTCCTTCTCGTCGACGCAAACTTATCAGCCCCAAACATCGGACTCTATCTTGACCTCACAAAAGAATCAACACTCCACGAAGCACTCAATGGAACACTCCTCCACAATGCAATCTACGAAGCTCACGGCATCGATGTTATCCCCGGCTCACTAAACTACGAAGACGAATACGACCCATTTAAACTAAAAAAAATCCTGAACAAATACAGATCCCGATACGACTTCATAATCCTCGATTCATCTCCAAACTATGAAGAACTAAAACCAATCATCGCTGCCGCCGACAAAATTTTCCTCGTCACATCACCCGACAATGTCACACTAACAACAACACTCAAGGCCGCACAAATCGCAAAAAACCAAAACACCCCAATCGAAGGAATCGTCGTCAACCGAATCCGCTCTCCAAAACACGAATACAACCTCAGTCAAATCGAAAAAATTTCCAACCTCCCCGTTCTAGCAAAAATAAAAGACCACAAAAAAATAGCACAAGCAACAAATCTCAAAACCCCACTCACGCTTCTCGACTCAACAAACACAATTTCGAAAGAAATAAAAAAATTCGCATCAGCAATTTGCGGCACCCCAGAAAAAAATAATTGGCTCCAAAAACTCATCCCATTCAAAAACATTATTCAAAAAGAAAAAGTAAATCGCGAATTTCTCCGTCAACGATTCTACACAAGTTCCCAATAAACAATACATTTATAACTATAAAATTCTTAACACAATCAATTAAATAAGGAGGAAACAATGTATAACAATAAAGGATTATCTGCAATCGTCGCAACAGTCCTAATAATTCTATTGGTTATCGCGGGCGTAACATTAGTTTGGACCCCGGTCAGAAAATTAATAACAGACCAATCTCAAGAATTAGAAGCAAGTTGTCTATTAGCTAATCCCGTAATCTCAAAGGCCTGTATGAATGGAGTTAATTTGGAAATCACAATTTCAAACGGAGCAAAAGAAGCAATTGATGGAATCCAGATTATCTATGGTAACGATATAAATAATTTAAACAATACCAAAACTGATAATACTATCATCGGAATAAACGAGGTCAAGAAAATAATAGTAACATCTGCAACCGGAACGCCAATCGCAACAAAAATTGCAGCCATAGTTAATGGAGAAACTTGCGCATCTGGCAGTATATCGACGATAACAGCCATCTGTTAAATTAACTTTTTATAATTTTATTTCTAATTTTTTATAATAACAAAATCTATCAGAAACATATTTAAACCAAAATTTTCACCCAATTGTATGAAAATTGGAAGAAAAACAAGCGGTAGCCGATATAAAAGACCAAAAAAAAGAAAACTAACGGGTCGACAAAATCAAACAAGAATTGTAAAACTCGGCAACAAAAAAACAAAACTATTAAAAATCCGAGGCGGTTCAAAAAAATTAATATCTTTCTCCGCCAATATTGTAAATCTAAAAACAAAAGATAAAACAAAAAATACAACGATAAAAAACGTTATAGAAACCCCATCAAATACATTTCTCGCAAGACAAAACATATTAATCAAAGGTGCGATTATCGAAACAGAATTAGGCAAAGCAAAAATTACAAATCGACCTTCACAAGAAGGAAACATTCAAGCAATCTTGATAAATTAATTTACCGTCGAGAAAAACCAAAAGTCTTTTAAACCCAACCCTTTTATAAATCTTACGATGGTCAACCCTAAAAAATGTCCAGAGTGCAACAGTTCTAAATTAATATACGACGAAACAAGAGGAGAAGTAATTTGTGGAGCATGTGGTTTACTCGTCGAAGAAAACATGGTAGACACCTCTCACGAACTCCGCTCATTCGACAAATCAGAAAAAAAATCTCGAGGCGGCGCGCCAATTTCTCTGCAAAAATTCGACAAAGGATTAACAACAAACGTCGGAGAAATCTCGGACATCTACAAGCTCGACTCAACCCAACAAACTCGAAAATATCTAAGATTAAAAAAATGGCAAGAAAGAGTTTCAACTTCAATCGAAAGAAACCTTCGGCTCGCGATGTCAGAACTCAGAAGAGTAGCATCATTTTTAGATTTACCGTCGGTGGTCCGAGACGAATCCGCAAGAATCTACAACTTCGTTCTGCAACGAGGATTAGTCCGAGGACGCTCAATGGAATCTGTAATTGCTTCCTGTATCTACGCCGCCTGCCGTTCCTACAACATCCCGCGAACCCTCGACGAAATATCAAACGCATCCGAAGTCGAACGAAAAGAAATCGGCCGGACATACAGATTCATCATCAGAAAAATCGGACTCAAGGTAACCCCCTCCTCTCCAAAAGATTACATCTCAAGATTTTCCTCAACTCTTCATCTCTCGCCACAATCACAAAACGAAGCACTCAGAATTTTAAAGAAAGCTGAAATATCTGAACTCACATCTGGACGAGGACCAGCAGGAATCGCAGCCGCCGCACTTTACGTTGCCGCCCTAATCAACGACGAGAAAAAAACTCAAAGAGAAGTTGCCGACGTCGCCGGAATCACCGAAGTAACAATCCGAAACCGATACAAAGAATTATTAGACCGCCTCAATCTCGAAGACAAACTCAAAATAAAAGAAAACGAAAAAAAGAAAGCCACAACCGAATAATCTATTTCACCAGAAATACTTACTGGGCTACCAACAACCTTTTATACCAAAAAACTTTTCTAACTAAACGAGGGAATGCCAGAGCGGTCAAATGGGACAGGCCTAGGACCTGTTGGTGTATACCTACGGGGGTTCGAATCCTCCTTCCCTCATTTGAAGCTCCACGAGAACAACTCTCTTTAAAAAAATATTTCCTGAAGAACTAACAATATAAAAATTTAGGAATGTATAAAAACTATTCTATTAGTATTACTATCTTTAATAACACTAGATGTCCTCTTTAAAAAATCAGGGATTGAATTACCTTCTGAGTCCGTCGACTTTTTTCCAGCCGATACAAAACTATAATATCCATCGATAGAACCTATAAGTATATTCTCTGTTTTAGTTTTATTTTCATAAATGCTATATCCTCCGAACTGCCCTTCAAGTAAATAATAATTAGTTATCTTATTATCAAAGTAAATAAAATAAACTTTAATTTGTTGATTAAAATTAATTGGCTGGAAAAATTTTGGTTTTGACAAATCAGCATAAATAGTAGTATCTGAAGTCATTATCGGATTTTGTAATGATATTGACGACGAAGCTGGTACAGATGTTTGAGATATTGAAGTTGTTGAAACCGAAGATGGCGGAGATGAAGAGTCAATTATCTTACAACCATCATTCATATTCTCCCCAGCAAAAGATGATAAAACATCTATCAAATTGCTATCAGTTATACTATTATATTGTCCATTCATACTGAACGCCCATTCCCAAATAATATTCTGACTATCAAACTTAACATAATAATCATTCCCATTATCATCTGAAATAGAATAAGGCGTATCCACTGAGCAACTCAACGACGGTGTTTGTACCGTTTCACCATTACCCCCATCTTTCAACCCACACTTCCGATTCTCATCACAATAACCCACTTGCCCAGAAGCACTCCCACAATCACTATCAATCCCACACTCCTCCCCGTCTCTCAGCGCCCTCAACCTACAAACTTTATCATTATCACAATAACCAACCTTCTCTTTGGAACTCGCACAATCCCCATCAACTTTACACTCCGCCTCAACATCAACCCCACTATCAATATCATTCGCAACCGGCGACGGCTTCACAACAGAACCCTTCCTCTTCTCGACGACAACCATCCTATAAACACTCGCCTTCAATGCCAACGCCTCAGCCCTATCCGCATTCGTCCCAGCCCCACCAACATCCTTGTCGCCTATAATCCCATCCAACTCACCAATAATCTCGACAATCTTTCCGCTATCTGGATTTTCTAAATCACCACTCTCCAAACTCTTAATCCTCTCACTCACCGACGACAAAATCTTGCGAACCTCTTCTAAACTCAATCTCTCATTTTCAACCAGCCCCTTATTTTTATCCAAAACCGCAATCGAACTTCCCTCAACCGTCGCAACAGTTTGCAAACTACTCTTCACACTATCCGAATCCAACCAGCACCTCATCTTGCTGTCCCCGCAATAACCAACATCCTGCCACCTCGCGCTACTAACTCCAGCCCCCGGACTCTGCGTCGCGCAAACCCGAACAATCCCGCTCATCGCAATCTCAGGATTAACAACATCTTCCGCGCCCGCCTGCACATTCAAATTAACCATTGACAAAGCCGACGGACTCCCAGAAATACACTCGCTCTCTGTCGTAATATCACTCTTGCTCGCCTGCTCCTCAACATACTTGTCTTTCACAAAATCCAAACCAAAATCCGTCGTCACCGACTTGAACCCGCACTCCTCTTTCGCATCAATCACAACACACAACTCCTTATACCCGCTCGGCGCTGTAAAATCAACCGTCTTGTCAGCCGAACTCCCTTTCGCAATATAACCCGAATCAACCCACACGCTCGGATTCGAAACATAATAACTCGTCGACGGCGGATTCTTCAAATAAACCCGATACTGAACGCCCTTGTCATTCCCAGCATAAATATGATAATAAACTTTATACTGCGAAGTCGCGGGCAAAGTCGCCTCACTAAACAAGTTCTCCGAAAACTGCGCATAAAACTGCGTCGGACTTTCTGGCGCCAACAAGCTATCCAAAGCATCCGCCGACGCTGGCACACTCGTCCCAACAAACGCCTGACAAACCTCGCTCCCAACATCCTCAACACTTCTCAATTGAAAAGCCCTAAAAGCATTCTGCGCATAAACATCCTTAAAATAACTAATACTCTGCTGAACATTATTCCACGCCTGCCCAACCAACGCATACTCCCCACCCCCACGAACTCTTTCGCCCGGCGCAATAATCCCAGCAACAAAACTCGGCAATAACTGATCCAACATCGGCGACAACTGTCTCCAGAAAAACTCACACTTGTAAATCGCAGTTATCTCGTCGCAAATCCCAACAAATTCCCCGTTCTCCAAATTCTGCTCAAGACAATCTCTCTCCGACTTCAAAATAGAAAGATAAGAATCCAACCCCGCGTGAATCCCACTCAAACAAATCGGAACAATAACCCCGTCCGCCGCATTCGGCAAACACAAAACCAAACTCCCAATAATCCCAGTCTGAATCACATCGCTGACCGGCAACTTCCCTCCAAAATTACACCTCGACGGCGGACAAATCACCGGGTCACAAACATTAAACATCAACTTACATTCATCCGCACTCATAAAATCCTGGCACTCAAATCCTCCAACCTGACTCATCGGCTGCCCCAACTCCATCATCTGATTAAGAATATTAATCGTCTTCTTCCCATACTGCTCCGACGCCTGTTGAACAGCCTGCCTCGCACAACCATACAACTTCTTAACATCAACCCCCGAACACCCACCAAAACTATCAACACTCCCAACACTATTCGCATCAAACGACTGACACAAATCATCACCCTGCCCGCTCTGCATCAACCTGTCCGCGCCAATATTACAAATCTTGAAATATTTGACATCCGCCGACGCTGTATATCCCTGAGGCGAATCATCCAAAAAAGTCCCGCCAGAATTAGGAACCATCGCATACCAGCCATTCTTCAAATCAAACGGCACAATCGCCGGCAATCCCTTGTTGCTCCCAGACTCATAATAACTAACAGTCGCTTTCCCCGACGCCCACGAATTCGAACATCCGCCATTCCCAGTAGAAGAAGCAAAAACAATATTATTAAAAGCGTATGGCTTATCGACATCTTTCCATCCACCATCATAAATCTGCGCCTTCTCAATTCCTAAATTCCCCGACGACGCCCCATTCAAATACAACTTGTAATTCTTCCCGTTGTAATTAAAATATTGTATTTTCTTGTCTCCTTCCATCTGCTTATCCCACCTCAACAAAACAGCATTATTACTAACATAACTCTGAACCTTCGCATCCCTAATCCCCATACTCGCCAACTCCTCCGCCGCCTTCTTCGCATTTTCTTTACTCTCAGCCAACAACGCATCATTTCTCAAACTCTGGTCCATCTCCGCCTTCGCAACATCACCAGCAATTCCTTGCCCCTTCATCTCCTCATATAACATCACCGCCCGCAACTCCGACACGCTATCAATCTTGCTCACTGGCACATCAACAATTTTCCCGCCACCGACATCAACCTTGATACTCTCTTCGCTAATCTGCCCCCTCAAACTTTCAATATACTTCGACTGGTCAACAACATGCTCGCCACCAAACAAACCGCCAGACGACTCAACATTTCCCGCCTGCGCCGAATCCATTTTCCCATTAACATCATTCAACGCCGTCGTCATCGCCTTAACATCCCGCTCAATATCATCCTTATAATAATCATTATAACATTGCGTTCTCGAAATTTCCCCATGCTCAGTATCACACATCGCCTTATACTTCATCATAACCTTCTGCCTCGCCACCGACTCCCCACTAAAACCAGTAACCGCATTTTTCAACATCAAAACCGCCGACGTCGCGAAACACGCACCCTTCATACCGCTAATAACATTTCCCAACTTAGAAACAATTCCCTCCCACTTCACAATACTCTCATTCAAATTCTTCAACATCTCCTTTGTCTTATTCGGCGAAAGCTCAATCCCCCTCTTCTCAATCCCAATCTGAAAACTAAAATCCGCCTTCGTCTGCGTATACTTAACCTCAGGAATCAAATCAATATAAGCAACCTCGTTCACCTCAATATTCCTAACATAAACATCAACGCCATAAAAACTATACTGCTCATTATCATTAATCCAAACCGCTTCCGACTTCTCATCTTTATTCGAACTCTTAAAACTAATCCTAACCTTCCCGGGAAGAATATCACTAATTGTCATATCCTTCCCATCTCCTATCCCAAAACTTTCCCTCTTGCTCAAACTCTTAATATCCTTCCCCGCAACTTTCAAATCTACCTTCCTCTCTCCCTCGTCAACTTTCTTGAAATCTACAACGCTAATCGAATGAAATTTATTGTTTACATAAACACTTGCAAGAGAATTACTAAAATCCGTCCCATTAAGCACCTGTCTATTATACCTAACTTGATCAACAATTTTCGACGACGGATATTTCTCAATAAACTTATCCATCAACTCCGCCTGAGTTTTAGATTTATTAAGCTCGCCAGCCAAAACAATCTGCTCATACAACGCCTCCTCTCCAAACGCCTCTCCCGTCTCCTTCATCTCAGAACCATAAGTCTTAACCAAATCACCGACGACGCTATTCGATTTATCAAAATATTCATCAACGCCATTACTAATACTCTCATCACTCAAGGGGACCCCCCTCCTCTCACTCAAACTCAACGGCTTCAAATTATTATTCCCTGAACACCGAATACTAATCGAACCAACCCTATTCTTCTCGACGTCAATTTTACTAACCACACACTTATCATTTAAAAATTTCGAACCCTCACGAACCCAAATCTGTTCCCCATCAATATTCAACAAAGCCGAATTCTCCGGAGCAACAATACTGTTCAACTTCACCTTTAAACCAGCCCGGCAATAATAACCCGGCAAATAAGTCAACGCACTCGTCTCCCCAACTTTCAAATTAAACGTCTGAACAATCTTGTCTTTCGAAATCAAAAGCTCAATCCTCGCCGTATCCCCACTAACACTTTCAACTCTCAAATAACCTCGCCCATTCCAAAAGGCATTCCGATTATAATCCGTCGCCCAATCATCATCGCTCATCACCGGCAAATAATATTCTGACTGCCCCGTCCCATAAGCCTCCTCTGCATCATAACGAATTGTCGCCGTCAAGTTCCCCGCAACCCACTCCGCCAAATCTCCCTCTATTCTATTCTGCTTCAAAATAATCACGACATACCCAATATTATTTATCAAGGGGTCCCCCAACAAAGTATCATAAGATTTCACAGCCGCTCTCGCCGGATGAAACGCAATTCCAGAAACACCAGCCGGATAATTCCCCGTAAAAGAAATCGACCTTATCGACGAAACTTTAATCAATGGATTAACCTTTATTGCATACAACTCACAAAAAACCGGCACACTTTGGTCTGCCAACAAATCACTCCTGACAACACTTGGCGTGCACCCTCCCGGCGGAATCCCAATAATAAAATCACTCGTCGCATTGCACTGGTCATTCTTAATCCTATTCAAAATCGGCCAATACGTATCCATCTGCCCAGAATACAAACGATTAAAATTCGGCTGATAATACTGCCAGCTCCCAATCCCGCCCGAATAACTCGCTCCATCAACCGAACCACTAAACGCCGAACCACTACTCCCACCAAATGTATCAGCCGACACCATCGCTGCCATAAAAAACAAAATCACGACAACAAAATATTTTTTATTCATCATTCAAACTCCAAACGAATCTTCTCGTCCTCCGCCTTCAAATAATTATCCTGCAAACCATCAATGCTACTCGGCAACCCAAACAAAGGAATATTAATATTTAATTCATTAGCATCCGCCAGCATTCCCGCAGTAAAATATTCCCTCGTTGTCCCACCACCAACAACGGCAAAATCAACATCCATCTCCGGCACATTAATATCATAACACTTCTCCGTCTCCGCCCCAAACAATCCAGCAAGCCCACTCTCCGGTACATTAACACACTCACTCTTGCTACTCGCCGGAAACTTCAACGACGAATTATCATAAACAAAAACGCTAACATTATAATAACCCTCAATCAACTCAACCGAATTCATCTCAGGATAAAGCACCGTCGCTGAATAATCATCCGAAACAAAATTAACCAACGCCTTGTCCACATCACCCAAATCCAAACTAACATTATACTTCTTGTTCAAAACAACATTCGCAATATTTTCCTCATTCGTCGAAATCTGATACTTCGCATCCGCATAACCATCCGCGCTAACCAAAACAAATCCATTAACACACTGCGGAAACTCACCCCTCAAAATCGCATCCCCATTCTCAATCTTCGTCGCGCCAATCTCGCAAACATCATTCAAACACTTGAACTGAACTCTCGACTCAACCGGATTTAAATCAACATCATAAGTATAAACATCGACATCCTGATTCCTAAACTCACAAACTCTCGACTCAATAGACGTCCCAGTCGTCGTCGGCAACGCAACCCTCGCCTGATTTTTCGAAATCACAACACCGACGGGAAACTGAAAAATTTCCTTCTCGTCATAAAACTGAATCAGCACCGGAAAATTAATATCATAAACAAAATGATAAGGCACATAGCAAAAACCCATCATACTCATTCCCTCCTGCAACCCAACCGGCTTCGCAACCATGTCCCCATAAATATCAATCGTCGTCGGCCAACTCGACGAATACATAAAATTCACATTCTCATCCACCCTCTTCCCAATCCCACTAACAAAATAACTCTCTTCCTTCGACGACAAATCATAATAATTCCCATCCAACTTCAACATCGGAATATTCGCCCCAAGCCCGCCAATAATATCCTCCTTAATATTTTCCTCAACAAAAATCTTCGGCGCACAACCAATCTCCGTCCCCGTAACCGGCGCATACAACCTCATCACGTCCAACGCATAATTCTCCAAAAACGCCGAACTCTTTTCATAATTATAAACCTCGACCGCCAACCCATAAAACTTCCCCAACTTACTCCCAACCGAAAACTTGTGTTCCTCAACAACAACTGAACTCTCGCCCTTGAAAATCGTAATCTTATTCTTCACATCCAAATCCACACTCAAATCATTTATCGTCGACGAAACACTCCCGTCATCCGGCTCACCAGAGTCATCCCTTGGGGAAATATAAACATCATAACCCATCTTCTCAAAATCCGAAAAATCACAATCACCAATTCGCGAAGCAATATAACTCGCTAACTCTTTTTCCATCCCCATCTTGCTCGGCACACTTTCCCTCAAAAGATTATTCCCAGAAACATACATCCAATACGGAACCGACTGCCCCAAAAAATCCAACTGCGACGAAAACGGCATATAAGCAGAACCCGACTCAAACTTCGGAATCTCAATCCGCCCACCTTGCTCACCCAAAAGATTTATCCCTTCCTCCGCGCTCGCCTCCAAACACGAAATATAATAATCATAAGCCGGTCTCAACTCCTCCGGCACGCTCGCACCAGAACTACTTCTCAAAGCAAAATACACAAAAATACCGACGACGACAACAACCGCAACAATTATAAAAATCGTAACCTGTCCTTTTTTTTCCATTCAACATCCACCTCCATTTTTCATTTCCCCTAAAAAAAATCCGCGTTCATCCGTGAATCCGTGAAAATCCGTGTTCCTTTTTACTTTCACACAAGTCAAACCAAGTTGCCAAATTACACCAGAAAATAAAATCTCCCTCATCTCTTCACCTTCTCCTTAATTAATTCCATAATCTCACTATTAATATCTTTCTCAATCTTCGCCTTAAACTTCTCCCACAACGCCTCGTCCTCGACCAACAACAAATACTTTTTCACCCCAATCCCAGCAAACCCGAACTTATAAACTTTCCTAAATAAATTATTAACTTAGTTAGTTAGTTATTAAAACCATCGGATACGAATGTTAAATGTAATAAAGTTCCTTTTCTATTTTGCTATCTTAAACACTATTTACCAACCACCAAAAGACTTAATAAGAATAAAGATTTTATCCTTCCAATATGGCAAAAGTTAATATAATAATCAAAACTCTTTTTTTATTCTCTATATCATTTCTATTAAATGTTATTCTTGTTAGCGCACAAGACCCATTAGGAACAAGTAAAATCGATATAGTAAGTGTGTTGCGACCAATATTAGTACTTCTAATTATCTTATCGATTTCAATTTATTCGATAATTAATAAGAGATGGACATTATTAGTTGGCGGAATTATAGGATTAATAATCTCCATCGTAGACATCTTCATAGGAGCATTAATTAGCGTGTATTTATTTTATCCAATTTTATATTTACTTTGTAATGCGAGTTGTTCGGGAAATGAAGTATTTTGGACTAGTATCTTTGGCTTCGTCATAATAGGATACTTAATTGGTTGGGTAATTGAAAAAATAAAATCTAAAAAACAATAATTTGGCATTCGACTCTATCGCCCTTTCTCAGCCTATAGATTTCAAATTTTTTACTTCATAAAAAAACTAACAATAAACATCCTCCATCAAATGATCCCACCAAGAATCGAACTTGGGTCTCGTCGAAGTCAACGACGCGTTCTGCCACTAGACTATGAGATCTAACAAAACCACAAATCAATTACTTTTAACTTTTCCGTTTCCAAGCATTTCACCGCGCCCAATCAAAATTAGCACACCCAACCAATTTAAAAATAAACAAATGAAGGTTCCGCGTTAGTCCATATGTTAATATTCCCCACCCTACCTCCTAACCCCTAACAGCTAACAACAAGTTTTAAAAACCAAAATCCAAACCTAATAATATGAAAATTCCAAAAACAACAAACAGATACTGCCCTTATTGTAAAAAGAAAACTCCACAAAAAGTTAAGGAACCGAGCAAGGGCAAAGCAAGTTCAATGAAACGAGGAAACAAAATAAGAATGAAATTGCGAGGACTCTGGCGAGGCATCGGCAACCAAGGAAAATATTCCCGTATGAAAAACCAAGCAAAACAAAAAAGAAAAACAACTAAAAAAACAAATTTCATGTACACCTGCACCGTATGTAACAAATCTAAATATCAAAAAAAAGGCAAGCGCGCCTCAAAAATTATCATAGAATGAAAACTAAACCACAGCTACCAACTACCAGCTACCAGCTACCAATTTAACAATGGCAGAGAAAAAAAAATACATCGAAGTCCAAATCCCAATCCTAAATTCTTCGACAAATGTCCTCGGAACACCAGAAAATCTAAACAATAAAACAATAAAACTCGACCTAACACGCCAACTCCGTGGCAAAGGACTTACAATCAAGCTCAGAATAATAAACCAAAAAGGGATCCTCGTCGCCATTCCAAGCAGTATGGAACTCTCGACATCTTACATAAAAAGAATTATGCGAAAAAGAATTAGCTACGTCGAAGATTCATTCAAGACAAAATGCGCCGACATCCAAGTCACAATAAAACCCTTCCTAATCACACGGAAAAAGGTCTCAAGAGTAGTCCAAAAAAATCTCAGAAACACAACAAAGGAATTCTTAATAGAATATGTAAAAGAAAAAGACTACAACCAAGTCTGCCACGAAATCCTCGACGGCACACTCCAAAAAACCATGCTCCCAAAACTGAAAAAAATCTACCCACTTTCATTTTGCGAAATCAGAAAATTTGGGACAAAGGAGCTCGAAAAAATCGACTTGGTAAAAGCATCAGAAACAATCACTAATACAAAAAATAAGGAAGAAATACCAGAAGAAGTTGGAAAAGAAGAATCAGAAAAAGAATGAAAAAAATATTTTTAGGTGCGCCGGGATCAGGGAAAGGAACAGCCGCTTCGAGAATCGCGCCGAAACGCAACATCCCTCACATTTCAACAGGCGACTTATTTAGAGAAAACATAAAAAAAGAAACACTAATCGGAGCAGAAGCAAAAAAATACATAGAAAGAGGAGAACTCGTCCCAGATGAAATAGTAATCGAAATATTAAAAAAAAGAATACAACAAAAAGATTGCCAAAACGGATTTATCCTCGACGGATTCCCACGAACAATTTCCCAAGCAGAAAAACTATCAAAACTAATCGACATAGATATCGTAATAAACATAAACGTCCCAAAAGAAATAATCATCCAAAGATTATCCTCAAGAATCACCTGTAAAGAATGTGGAGAAATCTTTAACTCTATCGACTACAAACCAAAAGAAGATGGTAAATGCGACAAATGCAAAGGAGAAATAATCAAAAGACCCGACGACGAACCAAAAATTATCCAAAACAGATTAAAAATATACGAAGAACAAACCGCCCCCCTCATTGAATTCTACAACAACAAAGGAATCCTACAAAATATTTTATGCGACAATATCAATAAACCAGCAGACGAAACAGCACAACTAATCATAAATTCAATAGAAAAATTCGCAAACAGAACACAATCATAAAAACAAACTAAATCTCCCTCGCAACCTTTTTCTTCGGTCTTTTCTTCCTGCTCCTCTTAACTCCATTAATCAACTCTCTCTGCTTCTTCTTCCTTCGCGCAACTCTCCATGACCTATTCCTATCAAGTCGTTTTACTTTATTCTTGCTCGGCATATCATATAATCAAAAAATCACATTTTAAATCTTTCCCAAGCCTGTGGAGGGAGTCGAACCCCCAACCCTCAGTTTACAAAACTGATGCTCTACCATTGAGCCACACAGGCACAACATACCATTAAGAAACCTTATTTTAAACTTTTTGGAAAACAAATAGAACAATTTTAATTCTTGGTAGGTTCAAACGAGGCGGACGGTTCCGTGGCGTACTAATGTACGCGAGGGTTCGTCCAACGAAGTATCAACCACCGAGAATTAAAATTAATCCTCATCAATGACTTCGACACGCCTATCCTTTTCCAAAATCTCAACAATCTCAAACTCCAAATTCGCAACCTCACCTTTCTCAAACGGCCCAACGCCTTCCCCATCAAACCCCAAAAACTCCGGCACATCCTCGAGAAACCTAACCAACCGATGCTTCTTCTCATCCTTCGCCGAACCAGACATATCAACCGCCTGACTCTTCTCCGCTCGCTCCAACGCCTTCACCAACTCTTCAAACAAATCCTTCTCAAACCCCAATAAATTCTCAAAATCCTTTTTCGAAATTCCAATCTGCGATGCCACAAACGCCAAATTCAAAATTTTCTTTTTTCGAATCCTCAGTAAATCCCTAAAACTCGAAACCGCATTATCCAACTTCTTCTTATTCTTAATCGCAACATCGGAAAACGCATCGTCTTCCTTCGCCAAAAAATTCTTCTTCTCTCTAAAATATTCAGCAACCTCACTCAAAAACTTCCTCGGCAAAACCTGCAAATTCTCAGAATATTTCTCCCTCCTCATCGCCTCATAAATATCACTGAATGTCAACATCACAACAAAAAACCCATCCCATTTAAAAGAATTGTTATACTCAAACCAAAACTATAAAACCACTCTCAACTAAAAACCAATAGACAATAACAATAACCAAAAAATGTTCGACTCACTAAAATCAAAACTAAAAAATTGGATAAATAGAAATAAAGAATCAATAGTTGAAACCCAAAGAAAAGAAAAGAAAAAATTAAAGGCGAAAGGCGAAATAAAACAATCTCTCAAGAAAACAATTGAAACTCCAGTCGAAGAAAAAGGATTCTTCCTAAAATTTAAAAAACGACTAACTGAAGAAAAATTCGACGAACTCTTCGACGAACTCCAAATGATTCTTCTCCAAAACAACGTCGCCTACGAAGCCGTCGAATCAATCAAAAACTCACTCGCCGAAAAACTTATCGGAAAAATCCTAAGCGAAGTAAACCTATCAAAAGAACTCAAGGAATCAATCGAATCAATTCTAATCAACCCACTAGATTTTCTAAAAGAAATTAAAGATTCTCTCGAAGTAAAAAAACCATTTGTAATTCTCTTCGCAGGAATCAACGGCTCTGGCAAAACAACAACAATCGCGAAAATCGCAAACTACCTCCAAAAAAATAAACTCTCCACCTGCCTCGCCGCCGCCGACACTTTCCGAGCTGCTGCAATTCAACAACTCGAAGAACACGCAAACAAACTCAAAGTCCCAATAGTTAAAAAAGACTATGGCTCCGACCCGGCATCCGTCGGCTTCGAATCAATAACATACGCAAAGAAACACAAAATCGACGTCGTCCTAATCGACACCGCCGGCCGAATGCAAAACCGCGACTCACTAATGAAAGAAATCGAAAAAATCTCACGAGTAACAAAACCCGACATGAAAATTTTCTTAGGCGAATCAATCACCGGCAACGACGCAACCGAACAAGCCAAAGCATTCAACGACTCAATCGGAATAACCGGAATAATCCTATCAAAAACCGACGTCGACGAAAAAGGCGGCACCGCAATCTCAGTCTCCCACATCACAAAAAAACCAATCCTATTCCTCGGCACTGGCCAAGAATACAAAGACCTCGAAATTTTCAACAAAGAAAAACTAATCCAAAAACTAGAACTCTAATCCAAAAACTAGAACTCCAACCCCAAAACTTAATAATCCACCTAATCCTTCTAAAACTATGGTACTAGATAAGTTAGGCTCAGCCCTAAAAGGCGGAATAAACAAAATATCAAACGCGATATTCGTCGACAAAAAACTCATAGATGGAATCGTCAAAGAAATCCAAAAAGCCCTCATCGAAGCCGACGTCAACATCGAACTAATCCTACAACTATCCCAAAAAATAAAGAAACTCGCCTACGACGAAAACATCAAAAACATCGACAAAAAAGAACAACTCATCAAACTAATCCACGACGAAATCTTAAATCTACTCGGAGAAAAACAAGAACTCAAACTCCAAAAACAAACCTCAATAATGTTCCTCGGACTTTACGGCGCCGGCAAAACCACAACAATCGCAAAGCTCGGATTCTACTACGCAAAGCGAGGACGAAAAGTAGCCTTACTCGGGCTTGACACTCAACGACCAGCCGCGATGGACCAGCTCGAACAAATGGCAAAAAAAGCAAAACTCCCTTGCTTCGTAGACAAAAAAGAAAAAGACCCAGTCAAAATAATCAAGCAATATGAAAAAGACCTAAAAAAATACGACCTCATTCTAATCGACACCGCAGGCCGAGACGGACTAAACAAAGAACTAATCAAAGAAATCGACAAACTAAACAAAACTCTAAAACCAACCTACAGAATCTTAGTAATGCCAGCCGACATCGGACAATCTGCAAAAACTCAAGCTCAAGAATTTCAAAAAGCACTTTCCATCGACGGCGTAATAATAACACGAATGGACGGAACTTCAAAAGCCGGCGGGGCACTAACTGCCTGTGCCGAAACCAAAGCACCTGTCTTCTTCATCGGAGTCGGAGAACAAATTCACGAAATCGAAACCTTCGACCCAGAATCTTTCATTTCAAGATTACTCGGAATGGGCGACCTCCAAGCACTACTCGAACACGTCAAATCCGCAACATCCGAAAAACAAATGAAAAAAACTGAAGCAAGACTAAAAGAAGGGAAATTCACTCTCCGTGATTTACAAGTCCAACTCGAACAAATGAACAAACTCGGCTCTATGGACAAATTAATTGGAATGATTCCCGGAATGTCGTCGACAAAAGTTCCAAAAGACGTCCTCGCGAAACAAGAACAAAAAATGTCCCACTGGAAAAACGCAATCTCCTCAATGACCGAAATCGAAATCGAAACCCCCGAAATCCTCGAAAAACAAACCTCTCGAATCCAACGAATCGCAAAAGGCTCCGGCACAACCACAACCGAAATCCGCGAACTCCTAAAACAATACAAACTCCTCAAAGAAATGATGGGCATGCAATCCACAGGAGGCCTCACCGACGGCAAAATCGACCAAAAAATGATACAAAAAATGGCAAGAAAATTTAAAGGGAAAATTAAATTATAAAATGAAGCTAATCTCCCAAGGCGCCGAAGCAAAAATCTACCTAATTGAAAGTCCGTGCAAGTCCGTGGTTAAACTTTCAGAAAAATTCATCCTCAAACAACGAACCCTAAAATCCTACCGCCACCCACAACTCGACAACCAAATCCGAACACGCCGAACACGCTCCGAAGCAAAAATTCTAACCAAAGCAATCTCTGTCGGAGTCAATGTTCCAAAAGTAACAACACCGACAGGCGAAAGGCGAAAGGCGAAAGGCGATAAATTCGAGATTTATCTCGAATTTATAAACGGCGACCGCCTCTCCGAAACTCTAAACTCATACCCCGAAAAAAAACAATTTCAAATCATGCAACAACTCGGCAAACAAGTTGCTCTCCTCCACGAAAACAACATAATCCACGCAGACCTCACAACTTCAAACATCATTCTGGCGAATGGCGAACAGCGAATGGCGAATGGCCCGCAAAGCGCAGACCTCACAACTTCAAACATCATTCTGGCGAATGGCGAACAGCGAATGGCGAATGGCCCGCAAAGCGCAGACCTCACAACTTCAAACATCATTCTGGCGAATGGCGAACAGCGAATGGCGAACGACAAACGACAAACCAAAGTCTTTCTCATTGACTTTGGTTTGTCGTTTGTCTCAACAAAAATCGAAGACAAAGCCGTTGACATCCACCTTATCAAACAAGCCCTCGAAGCCAAACACTTTAGATCACCAGATCACCTACGGGGCCAAAATCACCAACAACTTTTCAAAAACTTTCTAAAAACCTACGATAACAAAGAAGTAATAGAAAGATTAAAAATCGTCGAAAAACGCGGACGATACAAACATTAACCTTAAAAATTATATAAATCTCTCATTATCATAGCCCCGTAGTCTAGTGGTCAAGGATACAGCCCCTTGGAGGCTGGGACCGCGGTTCGAATCCGCGCGGGGCTATAACAGCAATCGCGCGGATGAGAACTCCGAATCCGAACAAAACACCTTGAGCATCCTAATATCTCAATTAACTATGCGAGATGCATTTTGCAAGTAGCGCGGAACTAAACAAAATTAAATCCTTAACTTTAAAAACCATTATTTACACAAACTATCATGGAACAACTATCTAAACCCACATGGGTCAAAATAAAAGAACCAGAACTAAAAAAAATAATCATAGAACTCTCAGAAAAAAACTCTCCATCTCAAATTGGATTAATTCTCCGAGACCAATACGGAATACCGACGACAAAAATCTTCGGCAAAAAACTAAAAGCATATCTCCAAGAACTAAAAATAAACAAAAACGAAGACCTTGAAAACGCAGAGAAAAAAGTCGACGCACTAAAAGAACACGTAAAGAAAAACATTACAGACAGAAAAGCAAAACACAAACTCCAGCACGCCCAATCCCGACTAAACATCACAAGAAAATATTTCAAAATTTCAATCAGAGACAAAAAGAAAAAATAAAAATAAACCTAAATCTTGGTTCACCAGAACTACATACTGAGTAAAAATCGCAGCAAGCGGGGCACGACCGATTTTTCCGCGTAGCTTTACCACAAGACTATCTAAAAATATAAAATTTATTTTAATACCTAAATCTTTTTAAGTAAACACAAACTGACTATTTAATGTTAAAAGAGGTCAAAAAATTCACAGAAGAATTTTTAAAACTATCAGAAAATAAACCCATCAGAATAATAAGCCACTATGACACCGACGGTATCACTTCCGCAGCAATTCTTATAAAAACACTTAGACGCCTCGATAAAAAATTCACGATAAAAATAGTCAAAGGACTCGAAGAAGAAATTATAAAAAAAGAACTCGCAAAACAACCAAAAGAATTAATAATTTTTTCAGACCTCGCATCCAGCAACCTCGACCATTTTCAAAATCTCAAAGAACCCATCTTCATAATCGACCATCACGAAATAGACAAAAAAAAATTAAATAACAAAATAAAAATCATAAACCCTCATCTCACAGAAAACCAAAAAAACAATGAATGCACTGGCGCCGGGCTCTGCTACCTTTTCTCAAAAACAATCTCTCAAAACAATCAAGACCTATCCAAACTCGCAATAATCGGAATGATTGGCGACCGCCATGAATCAAACATTTCAAAAATAAACCAACAAATAATAAACGACACCGACGACTTAACTATCAAAAAGGGAATCGTGCTCTACCCAGCAACAAGACCACTACGACGAGCATTAGAGTGGTCAACATCCCCATATATACCGGGAGTAACTGGCAACGGACCTGGCGCCATAGAACTTTTAAGAGAAACTGGAATCCCCTGCGAAAAAACTCTCCTCGAACTCAGCGACAACGAAACATCAAAACTGATAACAGCCGTAATGGTCAGACGAGCCCAGCACAACAAAATCGACGACATCCTCGGAAATTTATACATCCTAAAATTCTTCAACACCAAAGAAGATGTTAGAGAAATATCCGTCCTCATCAACGCATGCTCACGACTTGGATACGGCGACACTGCAATCTCATACTGCCTCGAAAACGAAAAAGCAAAAAACCGCGCCCTCGACATCTACACAGAATACAAGCAAGAACTCGTATCCGGATTAAGAATAGCAGAAAAAATGGAAAAAATAAAAGGCAAGGGCTTCGTAATCCTGAATGCAAAAAACCAAATTAAAGACGCCATTGTCGGAACAATTTGCTCAATGCTGTCATCTTCTCCAACTTACACCGAAGGAACAATTCTCATCGGAATGGCATACAACGAAGACAAAATAAAGGTCTCGGCAAGAATCGTTGGACGCGAAGGTCGAAACCTAAAAGAAATTTTAGAAAAAACATTGACAATCTTCAAAAACAAGCACCCCGACTCGCCCACAGAAGTCGGCGGTCACCATTTCGCCGCAGGTTGTCTAATCGAAAAAGACAAAGAAGACTATTTCATCGAAACCCTAAAAAAAGAACTCGAAATTGAAATCGTAAAAATTTAACCCTTCTTCTCCACATCCCCAATAATCTTGATTTCGTCCTCGAAAAGAGCCCTCTTGAAAACCATGACATTATCTATCTGCCCCTTAAAATAACTACCAGCACCACTATTGCATCCCCCATCGGTGTAACGTCCAATTTGAAAACATCCATCTCCATTCAAATTACCCGTTCTCGGAGCTGAACTATCTAATTGACCATTAACATACAAATTTACATTAACACCATCATAAACCATAACAACATAATTCCAATCTAAATCAAGAGGAATCGTTCCGTAACTATATGCCCTAGTACCTGCAAGAATTATTCCTGTTAATTTATTTCCACTTAAATGAAAATAAATTGGCCCATTTTTTACAATTATATATTGCGTCCCACTCAAAGTAGTCGGCTTAACCCAAGCACTTACCGTTAACTTATCCCCCGCAATCTCTGTCAAACTCAGACCACTCATCATAACATAATCATCAACTCCATCCAAACTCAAAACACCGTCGACAACTTGGGCCCCATTCATCGACGTCCCATGATTATCCCCAATACTATCTTCAAAATTCCCATCAAACTTCCACCAACTCACAAGTCCATCAGAAGACAATTTAGAAGCATCATAAAAATAATCTACACCCAAACTATAAATATCTACAGCAACAGATGTATCCTCCCCAATCCTCCCCGTCGACAAATCAACATCAGAAGTAACCGAGCCCTCTTTCTCCTTCCCACTCTTAGCAACAAAAATCGGCGAAACACCGACGCTGTCTGGCACACCATACGACGACAAATCAAACGCGTAAACTTT
>Ga0268276_1001506_pt1 | contig 22668 bp, 26 predicted proteins | sample saktaG_4_FD_190145 | JGI IMG/M metagenome (GOLD analysis project Ga0268276, IMG submission 190145) | Saline water microbial communities from Sakinaw Lake, British Columbia, Canada - sak_2010_1_5_45m | ecosystem: Environmental > Aquatic > Non-marine Saline and Alkaline > Saline ... | reverse complement strand
AACTCTTAAAGACCCGTCAAGAACCATCCCATATCCACCGTTTATGGCTTTTCCGATTCCAACGCCTCCGCCATTATGAAGGCTGACAAGGCTCATTCCGCGTGCAGCGTTTCCTAAGGCAACATGAGTAGCCATGTCAGCCATAATGTTAGATCCATCCTTAATGTTCGCGGTTTCCCTAAATGGAGAGTCTGTTCCACCCGTATCATGATGATCTCTTCCGAGCATTACTGGGCCAATTTCTTTATTTCGAACCATCTCGTTGAATTTGAGTGCGATTTTCAATCTGCCGTAAGCGTCTTGATAGAGGATTCTTGCTAACGTGCCAACGACGAGTTGATTCTTCTTCGCATTTTTGATCCATAGATAATTGTCATAATCCTGGAATCTTCTATTGGGGTCAATCGAGTCCATGGCAGCTTTATCAGTCAAATCCAAATCAGATTCTTTACCTGACAAACAGACCCACCTAAATGGGCCATAACCATAGTCAAATAACATTGGTCCCATCAAATCCTCGACATAACTTGGAAAGACAAATCCATCCAAATCATTTATTCCATTTTTGCAAATTTCTTGAACGCCTGAATCGTAGATTGCTTTTAAAAAGGAGTTTCCATAATCAAAGAAATAGGTTCCTTGCTTCACAATCTTTTTGATTAATTCATAATGACGATGTAAGGACAAATTAATCAGTTCTTTAAATAAGTCTTTATTGTTTTCAAGTAATGCTGTTCTTTCTTCGAAAGTGATTCCTTGAGGAGTGTACCCACCATCATAGACAGCGTGACAACTGGTTTGATCACTTAACAAATCAATGTGAATTTTGTTTTCAGCAGCATATTCAAGTAAATCAACGATATTGCCATGAAAGGCAATTGCGATTGCAACCTTTTGTTTTTGTGCTTCTTCGGCTTTTTGAAAAGCTTCTTTAATCGAATCCGTCACGAAAGAAATCCAGCCTTGGTTGTATCTGGTTTCAATTCTTGATTTATCGACTTCAGCAATGATACCGACACCTCCACTGATAATAATCGCTTTCCCTTGCGCACCACTCATCCCTCCGAGTCCTGAAGAAACGAATAATTTTCCTTTTAGGTCCTCATTCATCGGAATACCAAGCTTGCTTCTGCCTGCATTGAGAAGCGTTGAATACGTTCCATGAACAATTCCTTGAGGGCCAATGTACATCCATCCACCGGCGGTCATTTGACCGTAGGAAGCAACACCAAGTGCTGAGACACGGTTAAACTGATGGATGTTATCAAACTCTCCTATCATTAATCCGTTCGTCAGGATGACTCTCGGACTCATTTCATGTGATGCAAAGAGTCCTAAAGGATGTCCTGACATCACGACTAATGTTTGATTGTTTTCAATCAAGGTAAGATATTTCATTACAAGGAGGTACTGCATCCAATTTTGCATCACGGATCCGGTTTCACCGTACGTAACAAGTTCATAGGGATAAAGAGCGATTTCGAAATCAAGATTATTTTGAATCATGACTTGAAATGCTTTGCCTTCTATACAGTTTCCAGAGTATTCATCGATGGGCTTGCCAAAAATCCTACCAACGGGTCTAAAACGGTAACCATAGATTTTGCCTTTGGTCATGAGTTCTTCAAGAAATTCTTCTTCAAGTTCCTTTTGCCACTCATTGGGGATGTATCTCATCGCATTTTTCATCGCAAGAAGAATTTCTTCTTCGCTGAGGTTGGCTTCTCTTTTTGGGGCTCGTCTTATACCCTTTTCAAAAGCAGGTTTGGGTGGGAGGTCTTTGAATAGTTCTCGAAGACTGATTGATTTGATTTTTTCCATGGCGTCCTCCTTATTTGTTAAATTGATTTGTCTTAATTAAATCTTCCAATTTATGAATGTGTGGATACATAATTTCATCGTTTTCGATGAATGGTATGTATTTTCGTATGATAAAATAGGTTTTTTGTGTTGCTGTAGACATTTTCGATTTTCCTCGAAAATCAATCGCTTGCGCGGATGCGAAAAGTTCCATTGCGATCACTTTTCTAACGTTATCAAGAATCATTCCTGCTTTTCTAGCTGAAATAGAACCCATTGAAACATGATCTTCTTGATTCGCTGAAGATGGTATTGAATCTACGCTTGCAGGGTGTGAAAGAACTTTGTTTTCACTTACAAGGGAAGCTGCGCTGTATTGAACAATCATGAAGCCTGAATTGATTCCAGGTTTGGCGACAAGAAATGGAGGCAACCCATTCGATAAACTAGGATTGACCATTCTTTCAATTCTTCTTTCAGCAATGTTTGCCATTTCAGAGAGCGCAATGCCAAGATAGTCTAATGCAAACGCCAATGGCTCTCCATGGAAATTACCCGCACTGATGGCTTCTTCGCTTTCTGCGAAGACGATTGGGTTGTCTGTAACGGCATTCATTTCCGTTTCAATCGTGTTTCTTACAAATTCAAGCGTATCGATGATTGCTCCGCTCACTTGCGGTGCACATCGAATCGAATAGGCGTCTTGAATTCTCATTTCACCTTGTTTGGTTGTCAAATGACTATCTTTTAATAGATTTACAACTTTTCTCGAGAACTCGATTTGTCCTTTATGTCCTCTTAGAAGATGGATTCGTTCATCGAATGCATCTGTTATCGCATTCAAAGCTTCCATAGTCATTGCTAGCGCGATTGCTGAGACGTCCATCAATTGATAGCTGTCATAAAGTGTAAGTGCGCCTACAGAGGTCATAGCTTGCGTCCCGTTGATTAAACAAAGGCCTTCTTTGGCTTCAAGCGATTCGAGTGGTGCGATTCCCGCCTCTTTTAGTCCTTCTAAAGCCGACATTCTTTTTCCATTATAAAATACTTCCCCAAGTCCGATCAATGGAAGACTCATGTGGGACAATGGAGCTAAGTCTCCGCTTGCACCTAAACTTCCTTTTTCGAACACAACAGGGATTACATTATTATTTAATAGCTCAATGAGCTTTTCAAGTGTGATTAACCGGATGCCACTATACCCTTTGACGAGCGCATTAATCCTTAAAAGCATCATTCCTCTAACGACTTCCAAAGAATAAGGTTCTCCTACGCCACATGCATGCGACATGAGGAGGTTTTTCTGAAGCTTTGAGGTATCGCACTTATTGATGGTCACATCGGATAGCTTTCCAAAACCGGTGTTAATTCCATATACTGGTTTTTCGCTTTCAATCACTTCGTCAATGAATTTTCTGGATAGAAGAACTTTCCTTTTTCCTTCGTCAGATAATTCAACAAGTTCATGTTCTCTCACTACTGCGATGAACTGTTCTAAAGTACAATTATTTCCGTCTAAAATTATCATAATATCACCTTGTCCTTTCCTTCATTATACTCCATCAATTTCTAAAAAGATAGAGTGAATGGAAAATAAAGAAATGGCGTGATTTAGCGCTTTATCACAATAAAATAGTGAAGTGATGTGTGGTGTGAAACAATGAAGCATTCTTTTTAAAAAGAAAACTTGCGTCCTATTTTCAAAAGTGTTAAAATGAATGTTGGCAGGAGGGATCAAATATGAATTTGTCCAAACGTGTTATTGCAATGCAAGCCTCACCTATTCGAAAATTAATACCCATGGCTCAACAAGCCAAAAAAAGAGGAATTCATGTGTATCACTTGAATATCGGTCAACCAGATATTGAAACACCAAAGGTATTCTTTGACGCAATTACCCATGAAAACATCAAAGTATTGAAATATGCTTTGTCTCAAGGTGAGCCAGAGTTAATTCATTCCATTCAAAATTACTTTATGAAAGACGGAATCCACTTTGACGACGATGAAATTATCGTAACTAATGGAGGTTCTGAAGCTTTGATTTTTGCACTCACTGCCATTTGTGACGTTGGCGATGAAATTCTAGTCCCAGAACCATTTTACACTAATTATAATAGTTTTGTCCAACAGACTGGAGTTATCGCTAGGCCTATCACCACTTCACCCAGTACGGGTTTTCATCTTCCGTCCTACGAAGACATCGTGTCGAGGATTACACCAAAGACTAAATTGATTCTCTTCTCCAATCCAGGAAACCCTACAGGCACAGTTTACACTATGGCAGAACTGGAAATGTTGAAAAGAATCGCTCTAGAAAAAGATTTGTTCTTAATCAGTGACGAAGTCTATCGTAAACTGGTATTTGATGGAGAGGTCGCTCCTTCTCTTGGAATGATAAAGGGAATTGAAGATAGATCCGTCATTATCGAAAGTGTATCAAAGAGATATTCTTCTTGCGGAGCAAGAATCGGTAGCGTTCAATCCAAGAATAAGGATTTGATGAAAAGCATTTTGAAGTTAGCCCAAGCAAGACTTAGTGTTTCAACCATTAACCAAATCGGCGCAACTCAACTTTATCTTCTTGATGACGACAATGTTGCGGCGACAAGAGATGAATATCAGAAACGGCGAGACATCGTCTTATCTGAATTGAGACAAATCCCTGGACTTAAATTTGAAACGCCAAAAGGCGCATTCTATATCATCGTTACTTTACCGGTCAAAGACGCTGAAGAGTATGTAAAATGGATGTTAAGCGAATATAATTATGAAAACGAAACGGTTATGCTCGCTCCAGCAGAGGACTTCTATGTCAACAAGTCTCTTGGAAAGAGTCAAGTTCGGATTGCTTACGTTCTAGAGTCCGTACAATTGAAAAGGGCAATGCAAATTGTTAAATACAGTTTGATTGAATACGCAAAAATAGAAAAAAACAGCTAAAATTAGCTGTTTTATTTTTGGAACAAGAACAACCTGTAATTTTTATTCAAACAAATCTTTAATAGCGCTTGAAAGTGAGTCCAAGATATCATCTTGGGACAAGGGTTCAGTCCCCTCTGTTTCAGAAGTTGTAGCTGAAGAGGAGATTGTAGTTGTATCTGAAGAAGAAAGAGTCGTTGTTTCTGAACTTACTCCAGTACACGATACCAATACAATTGATAAGAATAAAACCATCAAAGATATAAATAGTTTTTTCATGTTATTCCCCCGTTCCAGAGTATGCTGAGATGACGATAGATAATCCGGTTTCACTCGCATAGGTTCCTGGCATTGCAAGCATTTCGGTTCCTTCATCATCGGAGAAAGACCATGCGTCATTTATCAAATCGTGCACTACGACAAATTCCTGAAGTCCAGCATCTAATAAAGACAAATCCTTAAAAACTCCTACTTCTGGATCAATAAGGATATGCGATGCAAATCCATAGGATTGTAATATTCCTTCTTGATACAAATAGTTATTAATAAGGAACTGGAACAAATCATTCCCTTCAGAATCAGATACAATAATGACTTGAGAAGAACCAGATGCAGGTACACCGTCCAACACGAATTCCAAAGTTCCAACATAGATTGAAATAACTTCACCTTCTGTCACCTGGCCAAACAACAAAGAATCTGATGTGATTGTACTGGGGATTGTCACATCGAATGTGTAAGCTTCTACAATTGTAATTGAGTCAAAAGGATAAGAAAGTGTATCAGCGTTTAATTGGTTCAAAAAAGAGTAAGAAAAAGATAAAAATGCCAGTAAAGTGAATACCATTATTTTTTTCATATAATTACCTCCACACCATTAATGATACATCTAGTGAATGATGAAAGCAAATGGCTAATTGATAATATGTAATTATTTCGTTTTTTTCCTATAATTCGTTGTTTTCAATATGAGTCATAATTTATTACAATATCCCATCACTTCAATGGCCGGTAAAATAAGGAATACCACAATTTGTATAGATTTATTAAACCAATCAGTAAAAAAACCGAACAAAATTGTTCGGTTTATTTCAAATGATGTGCCATCACGGACTCGAACCGGGGACCCAATGATTAAGAGTCATAGGGCTACAAATTATTCGAGGCCTATATCTGGCGGTAAATTGGCGCTGTTGTATCGCTCTGACCCCTGTTCTGACCCCTGCAATGCTTCGCTACTAGATTCGTTCTATAGGATATGCGACAAGATTATCTGCAAGATATGTTCGGCTCTTTGTAAGGCATAGAATTGTTTCGTTTGAGATTTGAAATCCCAATGCCTTGTAGAGGAGTTTGAATTGTTTGGCCATGCTTGGATTAGGGTTCATAGATTTCTTGATTTCAATTGGGTAAAGTGTCCCATCATAATTGATAATCACATCAATCTCTTTCATATCTTTGTCCCTATAGAAAGTGATTGGAGGGTCAATGAACCCATTATTACGAAACGATTTCAGGATTTCAGAAACAGCATATGTTTCTAAAATAGGGCCACTCATTGCGCCGTTCTGCAATGTCTCTTTTGTATACCATCTCAGTAGATAGCTGACCAAGCCGGTATCCAGAAAATAAATCATAGGGGTATGTACAACCCTATTCAAAGCATTGTTTGAGAAAGGCGAAATAATCGCAACAAGCCCTGAAGATTCCAATACCTTGGTCCAACTTTGCACGGTTTTTAGGTCCACTCCAATCTCACTAGAGATATTCGCATAATTGATCAGTTGTCCCGTCCTTGCTGCCAGGCTCACCAAGAACCTGGCAAACACATCCAAATTCTTAACATTCAATAAACTGCGGACATCCCTTTCAAGATAGGTCCTCACATAAGACGCATAATAAGCTTGCCATTCAGTGTCGGGTTTCTTGTACAATTCCGGCATGCTTCCACGATGGACCACTCGCCAAAGGTCTTCTTCTTTTTCCTGATGGCGAAGATGATTTAGATAAGCATCGTTTGGAATGAACGGATTCGAAAATTGGTCTCCAGTGATTTCCCGATAGGAAAGACCGGAAAATTCTATTATTCCAACTCTACCGGCAAGCGTCTCAGTAACGTTCTGCATCAAATGGAATGTTTGAGAACCGGTCAAAATGATTTGTCCGTACTCATCCATCTGATCCACTAATCTTTTTATCTCACTGAAAATGTTCGGGCTCAGCTGAACTTCATCAATGATTATAGGGAACGCATGACTTCGGAAAAAGAGTTTTGGATCATTATTTGCGATCGCCTTTTCATTGATATCATCAAGAGTTACATATTGATAAGTTTCTCCAAACATATGTTTTAAGGTCGTCGTTTTTCCAACTTGTCTAGGGCCGGTAATCAAAAGGACTTTAAACATCTCTTTCATTTTTAAAATCCGTGTTTCAATATGCCTGTAAATATACATTTCTTCACTCTCCGATTCGTCTAATATGGACTTCAATTCCATTATAGACGATTTATGCGAGCTTGTCAATACCAAAGTCAAACAAGCTTGAGACCTCGATTATAAAATGTAAAAAGCCAATGAAATACCTAAAAGCAAAGCAAATGAAAAGCCCTCGAAAGGGCTTCATAGAACCTTTATCTAGATTTTGAGACACACGGATTTTCAGTAGTTTATTTAGAATAATTTTAAATATTTTCTTTTGAAAGCAAAAGTTTCCCCTGAATGAGTTCAAAAAGTTTAGTCTGTTGTTGTACAGAAAATGCGTTTATAAGCATATACAAATACTCTTCATTAGTCAATCTTAGTTGGAATACAGGGATATCAGATTCAATTTTGTCATTTAATACAGTTATTGAAGACCATTCTACGTTAATTATATCTGTAAAGCGGATTTCTCTCCTTTTTTCTGAAGTATTCCTCTTCGCATAATTATAAGGCAATATACCACAAAGCGAAATCATTGAATTCTCTTTTATGATAATTGGCTTAAACATTAAAATAATAATACTTACAAAAATTAAAAGAGCAAATATCAATACAAGTCCAACTATAAAATATATTTCACCTTGAGATGCCTCGGTATAATATTCGCAAAGAAAAAGACAGAATGCGATGAAAAGTGATATTAATGCAATCACCAGCAACTTCTTTGCTGCATATGTGGGAAAAACGACTTTTGTTTTCATAAAATTTGCTCCTTGTATTTCTAAATAAATGAAACTTGGTAAGTTCTTATGGATACCCACTCGAATTCGAATAGATCACAAATGGATTTCCATCCGTTTCATGCAAGTACACAAGCATATTGATATAACACTGGAGTAATTGCACAATATGCTAATGAAATCAATGTTATATCAATGCCAATTATATCACATGATTATCAGCAAGTAAATTTCCTCTCATGTTTTTTTATGAATAAGATGAGGGATCCAAACCAAATGAGCAGAAATCATTTGCTGTTTAAATCCAAGACGCCTAGTTTTCGCCATTTTTCATCCTCGAAAAATGATTTGACACCCATTTGACTCCCTTTAATTTTCCTAAATGTATTTAAAAAAAGGAAGCGGCTAATAAGCTGCTTCCCCAGAACTGGGCAAAAAATGGTGCGCCATCACGGATTCGAACCGGGGACCCAATGATTAAGAGTCATTTGCTCTACCAACTGAGCTAATAGCGCGTGCATTACTATAATAAATGATAAGGCTGATTTTGTAAACCTTTTTTGCTCAGTTTTTGAAAAATAATTCAATTTCAGAATATCTAATAAAAAAGACCCCATAAGCGCTTTTTTTATACGTGACAAGTTCAACATCCGATTCATTTAAATATCTTGTAATGTTATGGCAATCGGGGTAAATCAAGCTTACTTTTACAACAGGTTTTTCTAAATCGATTTTTAAATCTACAAAATCTCTAACTCCACTGATCAAGTCAGGTGCGGATGAGCGTTTCCAGTTTTTAATGTTTTCGTTTACACACCAATAATATTGATTTGTGATAATCAGTTCGTGTTTGGGATTGAATTGGGCTACTTTTATTAGATATAATTTTGATTCGGTTTCAACTTCGTAATGATAAGTTTTTCCCTTTATTGTTCTTACACTGTTTTCTCCAAATATATTGACAAGTGAAGAGTGAATAATGACCATGTTTTTAGCCTTCGAACTTGCTGAAAGAATCAATGCCAATGAAATCAGAAGCACTGCTGCGATTGCAATGAAAATTAATACTTGAATTGGAGTCACTTTATCACCCGAGCTTTATTACATTATACCAAAATCATGTTTCTTTTAAAAGAAAAAAACACTTTCCAAGGAGAAAGTGTTTTTCATGATTATTCTGTTTTCGCTGCGAAAAGTTCATTCAGATGCTTCTGTAAAACATCTGCATCATCCTTTTTCATCGGTTTGCATTGAGCTGGTTTGGCTTCTTTTGCAAGAAGGCCGATTGCCATCTCTTTGCATCCAGGATACCCACAGGCACCACAGTTATACTTTGGCAACAAATCAACAATTCCTTCAATCCTGTTGTCTTCTTCTACATAGAAGTATTTTCCAACAAGGAAAATCAAAAATCCAAGGACAAATCCAATTCCAGCAAGAACCAAAGCGGGCAATAAGATATTCATTAGATAATTCCTCCGAATCTAGCAAAAATCATCGCGAGAATAGCAGCTACGATTAAAGCAATCGGTGTTCCTTTAAATGCTTTTGGAACTGGAGCGAGGTCTAATTTTTCTCTCATCATCGAGAAGATGTACATGACAAATAGGAATCCAAGTGAAATAAACGTTGAATAAACAAGCATTTCAATGAAATTATGACCGTTGTTGATGTTGATGATTGCTACACCTAGAACGGCGCAGTTTGTTGTAATCAAAGGCAAGTAGATTCCAAGTGCTTTGTATAATGATGGACTGATCTTCTTTAAGAAGGTCTCAACCATCTGGACCAAAGCGGCGATTACCAAAATGAAGACGATGGTTCTCAAGTATTCAATGTCTAATACGACGAGAACATAATGATAAAGAACCCAAGTAATGGATGATGACAGAATGATGACAAAGACAACTGCAAGTCCCATTCCAATTGCAGAACTTCTTTTTTTAGATACGCCAAGGAAAGGGCAAATTCCTAAGAATTGAGTTAATATAATATTTTCAACAATAAAGGCTGCGAAAGCCAAAGAAATGAGATTAGACATTATTTAGCACTTCCTTTCTCAAGTTTGGCTTGCCTTTTGTTTCCAATCGCCAAGATGATGGCAAGAAGGAATCCAAAAGTCATGAATGCACCAACAGGTTTTGTGAACATATCAAGCGGTTGAATCTTCAAGAAGTCAAATACTGGCATTAGATTGACTTGAAGGCTTCCCCAAACCGTAATCGTTCCACTTCCCAAAATTTCTCTCACTAAACTGATTAAGATCAGCGCAAGTCCATAACCAGCTGCCATACCCATTCCGTCTACGACGGCATCGATTGGTTTGTGGTTGCTGGCAAATGCTTCTGCACGGCCTAATATGATGCAGTTAACAACGATTAATGGAATAAAGACGCCTAGACTGACATAAAGATTATAAACAAAGGCATGCGTAACCATTTCAACGATGGTAACGAGTGTAGCGATAATAACGATATAAACAGGAATACGAACAGGTTTTACAAGTTCGGCTATTTTTTTCGATGACATTAAAAGTGAAACGAGGAAGTTCGAAAGAACTAGTACAAAGAATACAGCTACGCTCATTCCAATTGCATTTTCCAACGTTGTAGTAACTGCAAGGGAAGGGCACATACCAAGAACAGATACAAATAAAGGATTTTCTTTTAATACACCTTTAAAGAAGTTTTCTTTTTGGTTCATTAGTTGCCACCTCCAAAATCAGTAGCGACTCTCGCAAACACGGCTTCAAAACAAGCTTTGACTGCGTTTGAAGAATAAGTTGCTCCAGCGATTGCGTCAAATGCATCGATGTTTGTGATGCTCTGTCCATCCATTCCAAAATCATAACCGACAGATTTCGATCCATATCCGGGTGTTTCTGCCTGTTCAACGACTTTGTATCCACGAACAGTGTAGTCTCCATTAATCGCTATCAGCATCTTGATATCGGATTGGTATCCGTATTGTTTTACGGAATAAACGATTGAGTCAAGAGATGAAGTCGTATTGTTCGTTAATAAGTAAAGTGTATCAACTAAGCTTCCTTCAACTTTTACTTCTTCGATTGTGTAATCGGCAAGATTATAGAATTCGGCAATGGCATCGTATTTCACTTTGTTTTCAGTTTCTAATATCTTTGGTGCGGTAAAGGAATTGATGGTCGCAAGTAATAGTCCACAGACTAGTCCTAACGTGAGCAACACCATTCCTGAAACAAATCCTTTGCTCATATTAATTCCCTCCCGTCTGTGCATCTTGGAACAGCGTCAATAGTTCTACCAAGCCCTGCATTGCAGGGGAGGTTCCGTAAGATGCTCCGGCCACAGCATCCAGATTAATATTTCCAGCAATAAATCCGTTCATGTAGTAATTTTCAACAGCAGGGACTGCACCGCCAGTGTAATTGTGTTCTTCATAATAAGTCTCGTGAGAAACAACATTATAATACGTTACACCTGAAAAATCACTTGAGAAATCTAAGGTAACTGTAATCAGTCCGTGGAATCCGTTTGTTTGAACAACAAGTGTACGTGAAGATGGTGTGTAACTAACAAAAGATGCATCATTATAGTACTTCCCCGCTTCTTGAGTCAGCAGCAATTGAATGGCTACGAGTTCATCTGAAGAGGGTTCAATTCCAGACACGATTCCATTGATTTGAAAACTTTGCCCGATGTATAGAATCACTTGACTAAAGTTATCTCCATAAGTTATTTCTGCAATATATGGAGACTCAATAAAGGTTGCCAAATCGAAATTGTACTCCAAATGAGTAATTTCGGCAACATTGTTATTTTCTGCGTGAACTGCGATTTGGTTCGTCATGTATCTTGAATACATTCCACCAAATACAAAGATCAGAACAAACAATAAGATGAATGCACTACTCATGCCATGTTTTTGAAAGAAAGCTTTCATTTAGAACCAGCCTCCCATCATAAAAGTCGATAGCGTATACATATCGATCGATTTTAAAACAGCGTATACCATGATTCCCAGTAATAATAACACAAGCATCAAGAAAGGTACTAGCGTCTTCTTATTCAGTCCTGTTGAACGGATGACAGCCGTGCTCTTGTCAATTGGCATCGTGAAGATGTTCATGACAATGATTGCGGTTGCGACGCCCTCTGGGAAGACTCCGATGTATCTGAATAGCACCGTAAGTGCTCCAACAAACAACGCAAAGAATATCTTTCCAAGTGGATTTCTAGGTGTAGTAACAGGTTCAGTTGACATGAATACAGCACCATACATGAGTCCACCGCTCAAGATTCCATAAAGCGGGAACCAAAGTCCGGCTTCTCCATTGACAATTCCAATCAACCAAGTTAGTAAGAATACAACAGCGATATAGATTAATGGTGTAAACCATTTGATAACTTTTCTAAATACGAACCAGAAGTATGCAATGATGATGACAAGCGCGCTGGTTTCTCCAAGAGAGCCCGGAATCGTACCAAGGAAGAAATTCCAAAGACTACCGTAAGGTGCAACCAATGCATCATAATTGATTGTTCTAAGTTGAGAGAACAGCGTGAGTGGTGTCGCTCCACCATAGGCGTCATAAATGACTTCATTTGGATTCATAAATCCACCTGCAGCAAGTACAACTCCAAATACAGTAAACATGATGGCAACTCTACCAATGATCGCAGGATTGAAGATATTGTGTCCAAATCCTCCAAACAACATTTTACCGACAATCGTTGTCATGAAGACACCAAACATCAATATCCAAATCGGTGTATATAATGGCAACAACAAAGCCAAGATGACTCCAGGCACAAATCCATAGGAAGTTTCAAGTAGTTTTTTTAATCCTTTGAAGGTTCTAGCTTCTGGATTCGTCAAATAGAAGAATACACCCTCCATCAATACTGCCAGGAATCCGGCAAGCAAGATGAATACGAGTGGATACATCATTTCAAGGAATGAGCAATTGCCTGCGGCGTAGACCATAATGCCGTTTTTATACCAAGCGAACAGCACGATGAGCATTAATCCGATTCCAAAGTCCCGCATGATGGTCTTTGTATCTTTTCCTTTTTCATCGGACAAACGAACAAAGGGTGCTTTCGCATTTGCAAATCTAGCCATGTTATGCTCCTTTCCTCAACAGTTCTTTTGCACGTACTACGTAATCTGTAATTTCAATATGGGATGGACAAATGTGTGAGCATAGCCCACAAGCAATACATTTGTCCGCATTTAGTTTCTTAATTGAATCCAAGTCTTTTGATTCAAAAGCTCTTTGAATTTCTGTGGGAGCTAAGAAGACTGGACAGACATCGCTACATTTTCCGCATCCTAAACATGCTGGATGATTCTTTTCTTCAGGAAGTGGTTTGATGATGACACCGCCTAAAGTATCATTGACAATCAAGTCATCAATCAGAATCGCGCGGCCCGTCATTGGTCCGCCTGCGATATAGAGTGAATTTGCAGGATCAAGTCCTTTTTCATAACCACCGGCAATATGAATCAAGTCTGCGACTTTCGTTCCAATTGGAACATAGAAGTTTTGCGGATGTTTGATTCCTTCTCCGGTAATGGTGATGGCTCTTTTGATTAAAGGCATATTCTGTTCAACCACATCAGCAAATACCATGGCCGTTGCGAGATTGTCTACAATGACACCCGCTTCTGCTGGAAGACGGGAATATGTTTTTCCAACAATCTGCTCGACGAGATATTTTTCCCATCCTGCTGGATAAACATCCTTAACACCATGAAGTGTGATATTGGGATATTCTTTTAATAAAGGATTTAACAAATCTGGATACTCATGGTTATATTTTTTATAGCCAATCACGCCTTTTTCAGCACCGATGGCCTTCATGAAATATTTTAGTCCTTTCAAGACTTTTTCAGGTGCAGTCTTGAAAAGCGCCAAATCACAGGTCAGATAAGGTTCGCATTCCACCGCATTGATAATCACGGTGTGAATCGGACTTTTTGACATGTATTTTACATAAGTTGGGAAACCGGCTCCACCGAGTCCAGAAAGTCCAGCTTCTTTCATTTTGGAAACCAATTCTTCTTTTGTTAATGAATCCGGATTCAATTCTTTAACAACAGAAGGGTCGTTCTTATATTTCGTGTCGTTTTCGATTTCAATCGCTTCGACCATTTTTCCGCTTGAATGCCATACTTTTTTGAATGCAGTGACCGTTCCGCTGATGGAAGAATGGATTGGCATTTCTCCAAAGCCTTCTCTTTTCGCAACGACCTGCCCAACTAAGACTTTGTCTCCAACTTCAACCAGTTTTTTTAGTGGAGATGTTTGTTGAAGGAGATGGATGTAGACGAACTGTGGATTCACGTCTTGATAGATATGTTTCGACTTTGACATCGCCTTTCTACCTTCGATATGAATTCCTTTTACTTTTTTAAGTAACATTGAGGATCCTCCTAAATGATTCGACATAATGCCCTTTGATATTATAGCATAAGTTACGATTGACTAAAACAATTTTCTATAAGAAAAAGAGATGATTTTCAATTAATTAAAAGAAACAATTCCTTCAATTCGGAATCTGTTAGATGACGGTACTTTCCAACTGGAAGTTGATCTATTTTAAGGTTCATAATCCGGATTCGATGGAGCTTATTGACATTGTAACCTAAAGCTTTTGCCATCCTTCTGATTTGAAGATTCAGTCCCTGCGTCAATACAATTTTAAAGGCGTTTTTAGATAATTGTGTGACTCTTGAAGGAAGCGTCAACGTCTTAACATGTTGGACGGGATTATAAATTTCAACCCCTTTTTGCATTTTGGAAATGAATTCACTGCTGATGGGGCTATCCACTTCAACAATGTATTCTTTTTCATGTGCATTTTCGCTTCTAAGAATTTTGTTGACGATTTGGCCATCGCTCGTTAAAATAATTAAACCCGAGCTATATTTGTCCAGTCTTCCAACTGGAAAAATGCGCTCGGGATAGGAAATCGCATCGATAATATTGTTTGGTTTCGACTGGTCGGTTGTCGTTTCGATTCCAAGTGGTTTATGATAAAGAAGATAGATAAAATCTTGTTGTGTTTTGACAATCTTACCATCAATGATCAGTTCATCTTCAGAGGTGACATCCATTCCAATGGACGCAATTTCTCCATTCAATAAAACACGTTTGCTTTCAATCAAACGATCCGCTTCTCTTCTCGAACAATACCCACTACTGCTGATATACACATTAATTCTGATGAGAATCCCTCATTTCCAATAGCCTTTTCATGACTAAGGTGTCACGTTCTTTCCACGGAATCCAATTATCTGATTGAACGGATTCGTTATTTCTAATGGCTTCTTCCAATGTTACCCAGATAGGAGAGTACCCATAGTCAATTTCATAACTTGAAAGGTTCAAGTTTCCTGGATTCTTATGAACCTTGCATATGTAATACCGTGATTCTTGCTGGAAAATATCATATTTACCTTCAAAATCTTTTGCGTATTCCATCGTCCATCCATATGGAATGATTTTTGACATGATCTTATATCCGGTTTCTTCCATTGTTTCTCTAGATACAACTTCAAATGCGGATTCGTTTCCTTCTTTTCCACCGCCGGGAAATTTGTATTCACCATATTTTTTGCTTTGAATTAAGAGGACCAAATCATCTTGAATAACGATGGCACGATATGCTTTTCTAAATATTGTCGTTCCTTCGAACTTGATGTCTCTTTGCCTCACAAGCGTAAAAAGGTGCTCCATTAAGCAAAGAATTCCCTTACTAAATCAATGGCTTGCTTGATTTCTTCTTTTGAAATGTCTTTATGTGTCACAAAACGGAATGCGCCTTCGTATCCTAAAATTTTGACACCGTGTTCAAAGAGATAGCTTTCAAGATCATTCTTCTTTTCGCTATCGACATCAAAAAAGACCATGTTGATGTCTCTTTGGAATTCATCAATATGAATTCCTTTGACATCTCTTAACAAGGATTCCATGTATCTAGCATTATCATGGTCAATTTTTAGACGTTTTGACATTTTTTCAACTGCTACTTTTCCAGCTGCTGCTAAAATTCCAACTTGCCTCATTCCCCCACCCATGACTTTTCTTTTCAGTCTAGCTTCATCGATGAATTCTTTAGATCCTACCAAAACAGTACCAATTGGAGCGGCAAGCCCTTTTGATAGACAGACACTTACGGAGTCAGCGTATTGTGCAATTTCGCTGACGTTGCAATTTAGAGCGGTTGCAGCGTTGAAAATACGTGCACCGTCTAAGTGCACTGAAAGTCCAAAATCTTTCGCTATTTTGTAAACCTTGGACATATAGTCCAAAGGAAGAACTCTTCCACCAAATGCATTTTCCATGCATACTAGTTTGGTTCTTGTCGTTGAAATGGTTCTTTGTTTAATGCTTTTTTTTAACTTTTCAAGATCCCAGATACCCAAATTGCTTTCTAGTGTAAAAAGTTGTACACCCGAAATGACGGGTGACGCTCCGGATTCGTGTTGAACGATATGTGCACCTTGGTCTAAAATGACTTCATCGCCCTGACGACAATGTGTGAACAAAGCTAGCTGATTGGAAAAAGTTCCAGAAGGAACGAATACTGCGGCTTCTTTTCCTAACATTTTTGCGACGATGTCTTCAAAATCATTCATTGTAGGGTCATCAGAAAAGACGTCATCTCCGACGACAGCTTTAATCATTTCAGAAAGCATTTCCTCTGTAGGAATTGTAACAGTATCACTTCTTAAGTCTATGAATTTCATAGCGTACTCCTTACGATTAAGTATTTTTGATATTCCTTTGACACTTTCATGATGGTGTTGAGTACTTCATGGTAGTATTCTTGGAATAAAGGATCCTCTATTTTAGAGATGTTCTTTTCAATGACTTGTTTTTCTCTCGATGAATCATAAACGGTCATGTCTTGACTCATTTTGTAATCAGCGATTTCATTTACTATTGTCATTCTTTTTAGAAACAGGAGACGGATTTTCTCATCGATTGAATCGATTTCTTGTCTCATTTCGCTTAGATCTCTCATATGGTTCTCCTTGTTATATTATTTCTTATAGCCTCTATTATAACAAAAAAAAAGTCTTGATTACAAGACTTTTCAAATATGGTGATATTCGATTTATAAATCAGTTGTGTCTGCTTTTTTCTTTCTGAGATACTTATTGATTGCAAATGCAGCTTGAGAGCCATCATCTGCGGCTTTCACAATTTGGAGCCATCCTCCACCGATGCAGTCGCCTGCAGCGAAGAGTCCTGGAATATTGGTCATGAGTTGATGATCTACGACAATATCGTTTTTTTCTGTAAAAGCACCCATTCTAACAGCGAAGTCAGCAGCGGATGGAGTTCCCATTGCCACAAACAAAACATCGATATCAATAACGCCATTTTCAGTAACAACCGATTTCAGCGTTTCTTCTCCTCTGATTTCAGTGATTTTACTCGTTACAACTTTCGCATCTTCAATTTCAGTTTCAAGCGGCATCGCATTCGTAAATACGGTAATGTCCGGGCTGAAATTTAGTAGGACGTCTAGTTCTTCAAGCATAAATTCGCCGTTACCAACCAAACCTATTTTTTTGTTTCTAAATAAGAATCCATCACAGACGGCACAAAAGGAAATTCCTTTTCCAACGAAGTCATTGAATCCTTTGACCCTTAAAGATGTACGGTTTGCGCCTGTCGCAAGCAATACGACTTTTGCTTCATGTTCTCTTTTGTTGGTTTTAACCGTAAAAGTATCGAAAGAATCGATACCAAGCACTTCTTCTTGATAAACTGGAATATCAAGCCTTTTGGCTTGTTTGATTCCGTTTTCAAATAATTGCTTCCCAGAAATAGGTTCAATGAACCCATAATAATTCTCGATATGATCTGTCTTTCCCAAGGTTCCATAGTCTTTCATGATGATTACAACATCAAGTTTGAACCTCTTTAAGTAAATTGCGGCGGAGACCCCTGCAGGGCCTCCACCGACAACGATTACATCAATCATGTTATAAACCTAGGCGTCTGATTAAATCTTCTTTTCTCAATAATCCAACGACTTGTGCAACAGGTTTTCCACCTTGGAACTTAATAACTGTCGGAATGCTTGACACTCTGAATTGGTTTGCTAAATATCCTTCTTCATCGACGTTCAATTTTCCGATTTTTACTTTTCCTTCGAAGTCTTCAGCGATTTCTTCGATGATGGGACCTAACATTAAGCATGGGCGGCACCATGCAGCCCAGAAATCCACGATTACGGGGATATCGGACTCTAATACTTCTTTTTTAAAGTTTTCACTTGTGATTTTAATTGGCATACATTTTTCCTCCTACCAAGGTTAACTAATTTTTTTCAACTTATTTTACCAAAATAAATACATTAAATCTACTGTTTTGCTCAAAGTTGCTTAAGTGTTGTTTCATCGATTCTAAAAATAGTCCAATCGTCTAGTGAAGATGCACCTAACGAATGGTAAAAATCAATGGCAGGTTGGTTCCAATCCAAGCAAACCCATTCCATTCTTCCGCAAGTTTCAGATTTAGCAATCTGAATCAATTCCTTGAAAAAAGCTTTGCCATATCCCTTGGATCTGTATTCAGGGAAGAGAAACAAATCTTCGAGATAAAGTCCTTTTTTCGCTTTGAATGTCGAGTAGTTATAGAAATATAAAGCGAAGCCGACGTTGACTCCGTTTTCAAAACCAAGTAAAACATGAGCATCATGATTTTCAAAGAGTGATTTCTTCAAAGATTCCAGAGTCGCTTCTACTTGGTGAGAAAGCTTCTCATACTCGGCAATTCCTTTGATGCAATTCAAGATGAGTGGAGTGTCTTGAACGCTCGCTTTACGAATTAAAAAATCGTTCATTGGTTACTCACTCTCCTGAAATAATGACATCTGTCGGTACCCAATCTTTTTGCTTTTTAATATTTCCAAGTAGGATTCGTATATGTATTTAGCCAGCTCTGAAAGTTCAATGTTTGTTGTATCGATAATCAAATCCAATCCCTCGATTTTTGATAAATCGAAATCAATTCGGTCGGATTCAATTCTCTTTATGATATCAACTTCCAAATCTTTGCGAATACGCATCCGATCAATTCGACATTCTTCTTTGGTTTTCAAGAATATGGCAACGATTGATGGAAGATTCAATTTTAGAAAAGAGGCCAGTCCTTGCGGTTCTAAGATAATGAGTTTATCATCATTAATCTCGTTTAGAGGCGTTCCATAACGGTATCCGTTATAACTCGCAGTTTCAGCAAAATACCCTTCTTTTTTTTGTTTATCGTATAATTCATCGGTCAAGAAATGATAATCAAACCCTTCAATTTCTCCGATTCTTTTTGGACGAGTCGTACAAGTTACAACTCTGGAAATGGGATATCTATTGAGCATGATTTTTGCGGATTCGGTTTTTCCAGATGCACTCGGCCCGAGCAATATTAGCATATCTTCACCCCCCTTTGGTTGTTAAGTTTATTATATCATGGATAACTTGAAATTGAAGCGAGTTTTTCATTGAAATTTTGAATCTCATTTTAAGCTCAAAAATCACAAGAACTTGAATACCATTTGATTATAATTTGATTTAGTAGTATAATACTTTACGATATTTTTTTTCAATAATGTGGGGTGTTCTTCTTATGAAGAAAAAGAAACGTCTGTCACCGCTGATTGTGATTGTCTTAAGTTTCCTTGGGATTATTGTATTCGGCGTCATATTATTAAAACTTCCTTTCGCTGTTCAAAGCAGAGAAAGCCTCGGCTGGGCGGATGCCATTTTCCTTGCGACGTCTGCAGTCTGTGTTACCGGTCTTTCGACGATTGCGAATCTAGCAGCGACACTTTCTGTTTTTGGAAAGGTTGTTCTCGCTTTATTGATTCAAGTCGGAGGACTCGGAATCGTCACGATTGCAATCTACGTCCTTGTCATTCTTGGAATCAAGATTGGCGTTACAGAGAGATACGTTCTCAAAGAAGCATTAAATCAGCACACGATTGCCGGAATGGTTCGACTGGTCCGTTCCATCATTTTCACGACACTGATTATCGAGTCAGTTGGAATGGTGATTAACTTCATCGTTTTCATTCAAGACTATAGTTTCTGGAGTGCCCTGGGAATCAGTGCCTTTCATTCGATATCTTCGTTTAACAACGCCGGTTTCGATATTTTAGGCGATACCAGTTTGCAAGCCTACTCAGGAAACATTCTTTTGAATATCAATACAATGGTTCAGATTATCATTGGTGGTATTGGATTCATCGTCATTCAAGATTTATTGAAGAAACGCAGCTGGAAGGGACTTAGTCTTTACTCCAAAATCGTATTAAAAACAACTTTATTCTTGATTGTTGCTGGAACATTGTTGATCAAAATTATGGAAGGCGGAAATGCGACTTGGCTTCAAGCCCTTTTCCAAAGTGTCACCACTAGAACTGCCGGCTTTTCAACGATTGACATGAATTTGTTCTCCTACACAACATTGACCGTCCTAATGGTCTTCATGTTCATCGGTGCGTCCCCGAACTCCACCGGTGGTGGTATCAAGACCACAACGTTCTATGTAATCTTTAGAGCGACTTGGAGTTTTATTCGCGGAAAACCAACAATCATTAAAAATAGAAAACTGGATGATGATAACCGAGCGAAAGCCTATACTCTGCTCTTGCTTGCACTATCTTCGACCTTCGTCATTTTCATCATCGTCGCTTCGATTGAAATGCATAATACGGCCTATGACATGACGTTTATGAAAGTATTATTTGAAACCGTATCCGCATTTGGAACCGTAGGTCTTTCAATGGGAATTACACCCTATTTGATGCCTGCTTCAAAACTTGTTCTGTCGGTCTTGATGTTCTTGGGAAGACTCGGTCCAATCACTATTTTTGGAATCGTAAATACCAATTGGGGTCATCCTTACATTTCTACGGTTGACTACCCCTTGGAAAAAATCATAATTGGATAAAAACTCGATTTTTATCGAGTTTTTTTCTTGGATATAAGATATAATCAGTTTGGAGTGTGTTGCGTATGAGCCATGGAATACAGATTATTTATGAAGATTCAAATATCATGATTATAAACAAGCCAATCAAGATGCTGTCACATAGAGAAGACCGCAATCAACTTCCAAACGTCTTATCTGAACTCAAGCATCCACAATATCATGTGATTACTCGCCTTGACACCAATACAACAGGTTTGTTGCTTCTTGCAAAAACAAGCGAATCGGCTTCTCAACTCTCCAAGTGGATGAGAGCGGGAACGATTCATAAAACCTATTTAGCACTTGCAGTAGGATATTTTTCTAATCCCGAAGATACAGTTGAAGCCTATCTGCTTAAAGATAGCGAAAACTCTATTGTCAGGCTCAGCCATACGCCACTCGAAGGCGCAGACAAGATTGTGACAAAATACAAAGTTCTTCAAGAAAAAAATCAACTTTCGCTTGTTGAGATTGAATTGATTACAGGGAAAACCCATCAGATTAGAAGTCACTTCGCGCTTTTGAAGAAACCCCTGCTTGGAGATCCTCTTTACGGAAATAAAAAAATGAATCAACTTCATCATCAAACAGTTCAATGCCTTATTTCCTATAAATTAAGTTTTGACACCTTTGAAAATAGTTCTTCACTTGACTATCTGTTTGGAAAAGAGTTTGTTTTAAAAAAAATTCCTTTTATAGACATTATAGAGAAAAAATAACACCTATTCGACGAATAAGTGTTATTTTTTTTCTTTTTCAGGATATGAAATTGAAAGCATTCTATTTGTTGCTTCCCACAAAAGGTCCCTTGCTTTGTCGCTTCTTGCGGCTTTTGAAACCTTGTTTGGAAGTTTATTACAATAAGAATAATGATTTCCTATATCACAGTCATATAGGAGGTAACCATAATTTTCTCCAATTTGTTCAGGATTGATTCCTCCACTCGTGAAACTTCGAAAAGCCCATCTAAAAAATCCATTGGAGTGCTTTTCCATAATCCCAGTCTTGACAAGTCCCGGATCGATTGTATAAGTATATATGCCCGTTGAAGGATAAACGAATTCATTCATTCCTCGAGCGAATAAGATATTATACAATTTTGTTTTCGAGTAAGATTTGAGCAAAAAATAAGGTTTGATAGCTTCTATGTTTTTTGGATTGAATCGAGCGACTTTATGAATCATGCTGGTTGTGGTAACGACTTTTCCTTTTTTTAAAGATAATAATGGAATCAAGCAATGAGTTAACTGAACAGCGGCTAAATAATTGACTTGGAATTGCATTTCGTGGTGATCTATTGTGATTTCCTTTTTTTGTGGAATGATTGCCGCGTTATGAATCAAAGCATCAATTCCATCTGGGAATTCAGACGCAATCTTTTTTCCTTCCTCTTCCACTTCTTTCAATACAGAAAAATCCGCTTTGACGGAAACAAATCTCTCGAACCCCAATGCTGAAAATTCATTTTGGATTGAAGATAACTTTTCTGGATTTCTTCCGATTCCGATGACTTGTTCGCCCTTTGATAAAAAGTAATGTACTAATTCTTTGCCAATCCCGCTAGTGACACCAGTAATTACAATTGTTTTCATGCATTCATCTCCTATGAAAACTTATTCAAGGTGATAATCTTTAAGTTGCTTTCCTACTAAAAAATAGATTGCAAGTGCCCAGCCCATCAGCAATACGTGGAGTACATCATTTGCGTTGAACCAGATATGATTGACTTCATAAAGGGTTTCAGACACTCCGCTGAATAAATAGATAAAATAGAATACATTGACGAGTAAAAATAAGATCCAGACAATAA
>Ga0268276_1001505_pt1 | contig 22697 bp, 49 predicted proteins | sample saktaG_4_FD_190145 | JGI IMG/M metagenome (GOLD analysis project Ga0268276, IMG submission 190145) | Saline water microbial communities from Sakinaw Lake, British Columbia, Canada - sak_2010_1_5_45m | ecosystem: Environmental > Aquatic > Non-marine Saline and Alkaline > Saline ... | reverse complement strand
CATAGGTATAACCAAGTGGATATTTGTATCTATCTCCGGTTATTAATCTATCCCAGGTTATCAGTATCTCGCTGCCTGCATCCATGTGTTTATCTGTGAATATCTTTCTGCCGTCCTCTGTCACCACTGTGACTTCGCCGCCTCTCGCTATTTGAAGAAGGATGACATCAATGAGAATTACTCTATTTGCTAAGCTTCTTCTGATTATGGGTTCTTGGGGCAACCGATACGATATCGTCTATCCTTTCGTCGCCGGATGAGTCTTCTCTCGTTAAATTCCCCTCAATGATAAGCATACCGCTATCATCATCATTAAATGAGATATTTGCATCTTTTATGTTCACAAGAAAATCAGTCGCAAACAGCAGTATTTTTCTCGCGTCTCTATCCGCCTCGATGTAATTGATTGTTTTTTTTCCATTATTCCTCCTCTGCTTCTGCCGTCTTCCTCTTTACCAGGTAGACATTGAGCATGCGATTGCCTTCCCAATGAATAAAATGATGACTAGCAAGCGGCACGAAATTACTACTTTGCAATAATGAATATCCCAGCGCTCCCCTTTGCAACGCAATGGGGTATTTTTCTTCGCTGACATCGTCTCCTTCGTTTATAAACCTCCACTTATCGCCTACCATCACTTCCTGTCCGTCTGCGTAGTAGATGGAGTTCTTGCTTATCTTGCTTCTTAACTCTTCGTTTCCCACTCTAAGTAGCTCTGCATCACTTCTTGCAAGAAGGTCGGATAGCTTTTTGTTCTCAGCTTCGAGAAAAACAAGCCTTTCTGCTGCATCTATATCATGCTGGAAGATTACTCGGTTGAATATTTGCGGTTCGTTATCGCTAGGCTCTGGGACTTCTATGTAGCAGCACTCTGGCTCTGGGTCAATGAAGGAAAGGTCTATTGATTTCCAAAATGATATATGTATATCTTTAATATCTTCTGGATAAAATCTGTCGTAACAGCTTGAAGTTATAACCGTTCTGCCTTCTTTCTTAACAAAATGTATTCCCCTTTCAAGTGTCAGGCAATTTTGGCCGTAGGAAAACACAATAAATTCTGGATTTTCGTTGACTATCTTCCATAGCTTCTCATAATTTGATGATACTTCATATCCGCGTTCTTTCATTTCTTTCCATCCAGCAGATCGAACATTTCTTTGGTATCCAGTGAACTGCGTATAAAGCGCGCAAAGAAAGACAACAGAACATAAAAACCTATAGCAGCCACAAGTATTATTGCAATGATGGCATACTTAATGATGTTCATGTCGCGATGCAGCGTTAATATCTTTTCGGCATTACAGTAGGTTATGTCATTGCTCTTTTCATAATCTATCTTTTTGATCCGCACCCATAAGCTATCAGTTTCGGAATCCCAGCGGCCTATGGAAATAACTTTGCCTCCAGTATTTACTCCAAATCCATAGCATCGTGTCTCTCTGCTGGTTTGCACACTGTCTATTTTTGCGACTACGGCTACTAAATCGCCTATAGTCATTCCAGTGTCACATATTATTACATCCTTGCCAATATAGAAATTAGGGTCATAGCCGGAGAATTTTATGCCATCGCACCAAACGCTTGCCGCTAAAATCAGGATAAGTATCAATATTATCTTTTTCATTTTTTCTCCTTTATCTTTTGACACAATAATCTTTCTGCCTCTTCTCTTGTGTCCGCCTCAACAGGCTGAATGTACTCGGCAACAAATGGGGAGTTAGTGTCAATCGTCGATTCCTCTCCCCATAACCTTTTGATGATCAAATTTCCGTTTGTGTGAATATATGCATCCCATTTCATTCTTCCTCCTTATCAAAAAGCAACTCTTTTGCCTTTCTAAGTGCCCAGCCTGCCTGAAATATAGTCAAATCAAAGTCATCGTTTTTAAGTTCCTTAATGCCCAATAACCCCCACGGTTCTGCCATTACCCTTATCCTTTCCATCACTTCCTTGTTGTCTTTACAAACACTGACAATTCTATCAACATAGGAATTTGCTGTATTGATGTATTCCTTATCAGTCATCTATCCTCCTTTATAATTTCTCATCTGGGCAGTAGGCAAGGTTATTAAAATCAATTGCGATTCCCTTAAAATCATCTTCGGTGTAGCACAATGCCTCGCCGTTCATTTGCCTTATTGCATTCTCAGCCTTCATCGCCTCCATCCTTGCAACCCTGGCATATATCAGCGCCAATCTTCTTACGTCGCTACTGTTCATAGCTCTTTCCTGCAGCTTTCTGGTAAGTTGTTAGCTCGTATTTTGGCATTACACCTCCTTTTATATCACCGCGATGCCTGCTGGCACCCAGCCGATAACGTCTTTAATGTCATATTCATAGTCATCAGTATCATATACCTCTATGTCGAAATCTGAGGTGGAGGACCCATGATAATTCCTGAAAATGAATCCAGGCACTATTCTGATATTTTCGGTATAATTGACATTGGGCGTATTTATCTTTATGATGACCTTTTCTTCTGCGGCTGGTGGCAATTTAACATTAGGACCTATCCATTGGGAATTAAATAACTCCTCCATTATTTTAATTTCTTCTCGTGGATGAAGATAATGCTGAGTTTCCACCATATTTCTACAAGTTACGAGATTTGAAAGTCCTGTAAAATACATTTCTATAACAGCACTTCTAACAACAATAGTATCAATATCATCTACCTTTCTTCGCGATATATAAACAGCTTCCCCGTAACCGGCCCTGCGAAACCATTTTCTCAATAGATCATCAGGAACTTTTTCTTTGCTCAAATCATATTTCAATATACGCATTATTCCTTACTCCTTATAGTGGCTACGACTGACAATGTGTCTGCCAGCACCTGCACTTTTACTATTTCGACGTATTCTCCTTCCGAAAGCCACTTAGACGACTCGTATCTTGCCCTATCCCAGGCTAATTCCTCAAGCATGGAGATCGGAAGGATAGCTGTGAAATTTTCAATGCAAATCAATTTTCCATCCTCAGTGTCCTTGCCGGTAATGTAATAAGACGGGTCTCCGAGCATAAAAGTTACCCTGAGGCTGTATTGCCGAAACTCATAGCCAAATAAAACGGACGCGATGATCAGTATCACTATAATAAACGTCTTCTTCATTCTTCCTCCTTATAAAAAAGCAACCCTTTTGCCTTTCTAAGTGCCCAGCGTGCCTGCAATATAGTCAAATCAAAGTCATCGTTTTTAAGTTCCTTAATGCCCAATAAACCCCACGGTTCTGCCATTACCCTTATCCTTTCCACCTCTAAAGAATCAGCGCCAGTTATCCAGCAGTAAATATTCTTAATGTGGCCTTGGTTATTTGAAACTACTTTTGCGAATGTCGCTACTGAAATAGAGAGAGAACGCGTCGCCTCTGCCAGAGAGAGCGTTGAGTCTGCCAGAGAGAGCGTTGAGTCTGCTAAATTATCAATCATATCGCGGTGATCATCTAATGATAGGGATAACATGATATTCCAGGTGACAATAATAACGATCACGGCATGGATTAATTTTATCTTCTTCATTTTTTCTCCTCAGCTTTGTCTTTTCTCATTGCCTTCTTCAAATTGTGGTTTTTCCATCATCTTCTCCTTTTCAGCAGCCTGTCATTCCTGATCAGGTCTTACGCTGTTTATGATTCAATGACTAATCGAATATATTATAATTTACGTATTGCAGGGTGTATCCGTTCCGCTTCACCGCGGCCAGGCAGATTTCTGGAGTCTGATCGTGGACAAATTGCAGGGTGTTTTCGTCCTGCTTCACCGCGGCCAGGCAGATTTCTGGAGTCTGATCGTGGACAAATTGCAGGGTGTTTTCGTCCTGCTGCACCGCAGCCAGGCAGATTTCTGGCGTCTGATCGTGGACATATCGCAAGGTGAATCCGTCCTGCTGCACCGCAGCCAGGCAGATTTCTGGCGTCTGATCGTGGACATATCGCAAGGTGAATCCGTCCTGCTGCACCGCAGCCAGGCAGATTTCTGGCGTCTGATCGTGGACAAATTGCAGGGTGTTTCCGTCCTGCTGCACCGCAGCCAGGCAGATTTCTGGCGTCTGATCGTGGACATATCGCAAGGCGTATTCGTCCTGCTGCACCGCAGCCAGGCAGATTTCTGGCGTCTGATCGTGTACGTATTGCAGGGTGTTTCCGTCCTGCTGCACCGCAGCCAGGCAGATTTCTGGCGTCTGATCGTGGACAAATTGCAGGGCACATCCGCTCTGCTTCACCGAGGCCATGCAGATTTCTGGCGTCTGATCGTGGACATATCGCAACAAGAATCCGTTCCGCTTCACCGCGGCAAGTGCTTCATTCCCAGAATAAGTGATAATGTTACTCCTCACTCCTACTGTTTTCAATAATTCCTCTAATTTCATCATCTTCTCCTTTTCCTACCATTTATTTTTTTTCTTCTGTTGCTATAACGCGGTAGGGCAATCCATCTTGGCTTGTTTCATGTAGCCGCAATCCCCTTCCGTTAAGAGAATCCCTTAAAATCCATCCCTTCCCGTATCCTATAGTTAACCCTTGCATCGCATCGAGCCTCTCTTTGTCTGTCCTTTCTTTCATTTGTCCTCCAAGCTACCCAGCAGCTTCTGGGCTGTTTCCCTGTCTGTGCTCAGCATTTTAAACTTTACCATTGTAACAACCGGATTGGCCTTCCATTCTTTTTTGGGGTCTTTGCCATTTATGCTGTCCCAGAGGCTTGAAAAACTTCCCCTTGCTATCAGATAACAATCGGAGCCGTCTAAATAATCCCTCCAGCAATCCCCATACTCTTTATCTGGCGACACCCCCTCATTTATAGCCTCCTCATCTGTTATATCCTGCAGCCTGCATCTTTTCACCTCTACAACTTCCGAAAGGATACGGCAAAACGACTTCGGCATGTGGATTGATGGTTTCTTTCTCCAGATAGTAGCCCCATCAAGCCATTCGTCTGGAATTACAGAAAAATCGGCTAAATATAGCCTATCATCGTTTATGCGGTTCCAGCCTCCAGTGTAAGTATACTGCCCGTGTTCCCAAAATCCTTCTCTTGCCCAAATCCAGTCACCCGGCTCGACGTCTAATTCAAACCTGATTGTCTGAGTCTTCCTGCCATCCAGCATTGCTTGTATCATGTCGGTCTTATACAGCAGCGGGATTAATTTTCGTTTTCTGGGTGCATCATTCTTCTTCGCTGTCATAAGCTTATCCTATAATAGAATTATACCTCATTTTCATCTCAATATGCTTTTCGATGTTACTCCCGCTATACCTGGCTATCATTATAACTGCTGATATGACGCCGGTTAAATGCGAAGAAATATCATTGCAAAAATAAGCCTTATATGCGTCGGAAATAAGCATGTGGACAAAACACAGCGACGAAGGAATTGTATCTCCTAATGCAGCCTTCAGAAACGCGGGTTCCCTTGTGAATATATCGATCTTCCTTTCGACATCGGTATCAACATTAATCTCCAGCTTCCCGCACAAATCCAGACAACGGATAACGATGTCGGCAAGCTCGTCCTCTAAGGTATCTTTGACTGCCTGGGAAAATGCTCCAAGGAAAATATATTTATCTTTGTTTTCCAATTCATTCGCTAAAAGGTTTTCCTTGTTAAAGTGCCTACCAATTCTATCAGCCTCTAATGCCGCAGACACCTCAGAATGCATCAACACCAGCTTTTCTGGTAAGCTAAAACCCTCTTCCGTGCCATCCCAGAAACCCTTATCAACAGCGTTCTGGTAAATCTTGTCTCTCAGTTCATTCAATTTCATTTTATTCTCCTATATTTCATAGATACTTCTTCGTTAGTATGCCGTCAGTAGGATTATAGCTCGCAATTTCTATATCAGAAGTAAATTCTTCATGCGAGGCCATCGCTATTTTAGAAAAACCATTTCCCTCAAACGGATAATAAATGCGGTGTAAATAATCATGTGTAATCCATATATGCATTCCGCCAGAAGAAAAGTAATCGGACAGAGTTCTTCCCCAGTCATATATAATTGATTCTAGATATCTCACCGGAAGGCTTATGGCGGGCAAGCTATCTCTTGTATTATCTGGGCAGTCCAGTCGATAATTGCCATGGTATTCGATAACTCTATGTAATGCCAGCGATCTTTCCAACCCTCCGGCAATGCCAGCAGCCTCCTGCATAATACAAGATGCCAGCAAATCCTTCATGTCCTCTAATTTACCTGGCCAGACAGCAGCCCGTATTCGTATTTTTGCTTCTATTTGAGGCATGATGCTATGACATCCTTCCATGATCTTAAACGGTCGCAGTGATGGCCATTATCAAACACAATCTGCAGTCGGTCACATCCTATCCCTCCGATATCGTCTATCTGCATAGCGCCCGATACGAAATACCTGGCGATATATGAGGCGCGCATGCCTCCACTTCGGGAAGGACAAGAAGCAATGGTCGGAGATAAGTGTCTTTCGGGGCATATAAATATTTGCTATCGCCGTCGGTTGGGGCTAACATATTTTGCGAACTGCAGGCATATATCTTATGGAATGCCATCAGTAATTCCCACTCTTCGGCAATTCCAGCCGATCGCTTCATTATGCATGAGGATAGTAAGTTTTTCAGTTCATCCAGCATATCTGGATTTATAACTGCCTTGATTCTAATCTCCATATCATATCACTCCCATTATTGTTTTTTTGAACGGATGTTGCCGTCCATGCTATCCTTACATATCTATATCATCCACTATTATTACGCCGCAGCCTATGCCGCATATTTGCATAGTAATATCTTTAGAAAAGTCACTCAACATCAATGTGTGGGTTTTAGACAGACCTTTATCGTCAAATGCGATGTAGCGATGCCCGCCAAGGAGCGATATATGCACCCCACCATATAGTGGGCAGGTTTGCTATTTCGGACACATGGCAATATAGTAGCGTATTTCCCCCTTTTTCGCCAACAACGTGGTGTGATAATATTTTTTCCAGGTCATCCGCAATGCCTGCAGCAGATTTCATAATGCAAGAGGCGAGTAAGTTCTTCATGTCTTCCAGCTTATCCGGCCTAATAGAAGATACTATCCGCATCTTGCCGATTACTCGCACGGTTTCAGCTCCTTCGCCCGTAGGATTAGCGGTTATTATCATGAAACACCTTCATGGCCTGTAGCAATCCCCGCCTCTCTCGTCATTATGCATGAGGCAAGCAAGCTTTTTCGGTTCATCCAGCAGGTCCAGAACCATTCACTCCCCCTATTAACCTGCGCAATATTATAACGGCTACCTGTCCTGTCCCAATAGCCGTCGGTAAACAAAGCTATAGACCCCACACCTTCATGCCAAACCTCCATTTTGCCAGACAGTATATATGGGGCGATGCGTGCTGCCCATTCGTGAACCCATGCCAACTGAGTGGCTATTGAATTATTTTTCTTTTCCTCTACATAAAGGTCACCGGCGGAGACCCTCGTGGAAAATATAAACGGGCGCCCGCGTTCATTGCGCGTCCTATGCAAGCTTAACATTATTTCGTAATCCGTGGCAATCCCCGCCCCTCTTTTCATTACACAGGACGCTATTAATACCTCCAGCTCTTCCATCATATCTTCCTTGACTATGCCGACAATATCTACAGTATAATTGCTTTTCATGACTTTTTGCTCCACGCCTCCGCAGCGTCAAACAGCCCTTCGATAGCATTCCCCTGCGTGATAACAACACGATATTCTCTTTTCAAGCCGCGATGCATAAAGGATATATAACCCTCTTGCAGGTATCTGGCAACAGCGATCTGGATCTTTCCTGCATAACGATTAAGGTCGTTAGGAAGAGGAGAATACCCCACGCCTTCCGGCATTGGGCTTAATATATACCTATCCTTCTCCGCCTCCTTGGGCAACTCTGATACCCTATGCTGGGATAACAGCTTTTGGCAATCGCTATGGATACTTGCAGCCACCGCCATTACGCAGGATGCCAGCAATGTTTCTAATTCTTTTTCCATTCCCGGGATGACTCTCCCGTAAACGCTTACCTTATAGTCGAACATATTGCTTCCTCCTGTTTAGGGCTTTTCGGAATTTATATCATCTCCATCGGAAAACTCCGCTTCCTCAATGAATTTGATTATGCCTTGTAGCTCTGAATTGTTGTAGGCGGAAAACCCCCAGGTAACTGGATCATGCAGGTTATGCTGATTACACATTACATAATCGAAAACGGCCTGCTCTGACAGGAAGAATCCGGTTCCGTAGCAAAGCTCTACTTTCTCGGACAGCCTTCTGCACCTTTCAGTCCAATCACGATCTTTCAAATAATCCCATATTTCTTCTGGGGTATCTATTCCGGCTTCCTTAAAATTAATCTCATACCGATACTCTAGATCCGCAATTTCCTCGGGATCATCCAGGTCTTCCAGAATTAGCATAGATTCATCCCGAGTTAGTATCATCTCAGCGTCATCATCGTCATATTCGTTTATGCCGTACTGGTATTCTTTGGTTTTAATTCCATAAAATACGTCAGCCGTGCCTCTATTGTCGCCTTCTTTTCGGCGATTCTGAAGTTCCCGCAAAAATTCATACGTCTCATCGCTAACTGTTATTGTTTTCATTTTGCCTCCATCACTGCGCGGGGTATAACCATGAGAAGATATGCCTCAACGTCTGCCGCGGCCTCAGAGCCCGGATTCCATTCTCTAAGCTCTTTAATTACATATAGCAGGATACCGTAAAGATTGTCCGCGTCCACAATTATCATTCTGTCTGACTCATTTTTTTGTGCCATTGTTGCCTCCCTTGTTTTTGTTACAGTATAGATCATAATACATTAAATACGCTATAGCCTTTTTCTTGGCGTCCGATACTGTAGGTGGCTTTTTATCCTCAAAGGTATTACTTCCCATTATCTCTCCTCGGTCAATCGATCTGGTCTATTATCGAATGAATAGCCATTCTGACGCCTTCTTTCTTGTGTGCTTTCTCTGCCTTCATCTTAATTCCTCCCGATAATAAGCGATCGGAGTCGGGAAGCTTGTCTCTATTCTTGGTGATATATGAGATAGTGTCGTCATAGGATTTGAGCTCCAGGCTTGCGTCTCTGTACTTTATGAGCTCTTGGTCTATCAGTCTCTTAGCTTCTTTCTTGTCCATTGTTCCTCCCGGTTTATTGTTCGCTCTCTTCCTCTACACTTCCAATGATGCCAACTATCTTTCTGCCGCAATTCTGGCAGTAATTCATATTGTTATCGCGAGGAGACCCGTCCGTTAATTGCCACGTATCCCCGCATTCGTCGCATTCCCAGGCGCTGGCTTCCGGGCTATCAGCTTGCTTTAGGTTGCAGAAACCTCGCTGAGGTCCGGGGACAATATGAGATATTTCTCCACACCTAATACATATATACATTTCCTCTCCGCATTTTGGGCAGATAACCTTTCTGGGCTCCAACAATATTTTAAGATTATCCGCTAATTTATCTCTCTCTCGCAAGAGCTCATTTACTGCTTTTCTGGATAATTCCAACGAGTTATGACAGCAAAAGCATTCATTTTCAAGTCGCGCGATTATCTTACTTTTCTCATTATCGGATGCTCTGTGTAAGTCGCGGAGACCTCTATTTTCTCTCACGTTAAGGACATACGTTTCGGCTTTTAGCTGAGCTTCAAGCTCTGCGATCCTTTTGCTTTTTGCCACACTATCGCCGGTGTATTTTTTAATTGCCTCCAGGTGCTCAGAGTTTATGCCCCTCTCTTGATTAACCCGCCACATTAAGTGCTTAATTTCCTTGGTAAGTTCCCTTACCTTGCTCTCTGCTTTATCAGCCTTGTCAATCGCTGCCTGCCATGGGCAGGTGGGCTGGCTCGGCGGTCTAGATGCTTCAATCACTTCCTTTAGCTGCGATATAACGTCTTCCCTATCCGCAACTAATCTCCGGCTCTGCTCTTTGATCTTTTCTGCTCTCGCTACTGCCGCGTCCAAGTCTGACGTTAATGTAATAATAACTAATCTCAATTTATCTACCTTATTCATTCCTTCTCCTTTTTTTTAGCTATTCGCCGTTACTCCATTCCCCTTTTATTGCCCCGGTGTGAGCCAATATAATACCTGCCAGTCATCAGCGATCAAATCGTCTGTTGATGGCTCTCCGTCGTATTTAAATGTTTCATCAGGTTCGGAAAATGGCATTTCTGGCATATGCATATTAGTTTTATTTATCCCAGAGTCTCTTCGCATCCCATAATAACAGTAAGAATCTTCAGATGGTTCAAAATCAAATCTAGGATATTCCCTATCCTTTCTTGATACAGAGATAAAGAACTCATCAGAATAATCCATTTCTCCCAAGATACACAATTGCTGTGTCTCTATCGCTATCTTAATCGCTTCTACGATATTCATTATTTCTCCTTAAATTAGCTTATAGATAATTCTCTTCATCTTCTTCTACAAATTCCAATATCTTGGGGCAACTAATTAAGTCTTCAGCATGAATAAGCTGAATCCTGTATTCCCTTTTATCGGTGATCCTTAATATTGATCTAGCAAGATTATACATGTTGTCTGAGTCCATATATAATAGGTGTATGTATTTTTCTTTAATTATGATCCTCATTAAGTGCTCGTCTGCGTGATGGGGGTTAAAACTTCCCTCAAGAAACATTCCGCTATGCGATAACAGATCAGTCACCGCTTTTGACTGTCCCCCGTTATTAGATATAATTATTTTGCAATCTACCATGTTTTCTCCTTTCCCTTATTTTCGGCAACATCTCGCAGGATCGATTCTCTTTCCCTAACGATATCGCCATATTCTTTTTTCTCAAATAGGATTTCGCCGCTATTTTCTTCCACCCAAGTCTTGCCAGTCCAATATAATTGATGTGAGTTCATGAGGTAAAATTCTCCTGTAGCCCTATTCTTGCATATGGCGATTCCCCGATAGGTGCAACCATTATCATCCTCTGCTGTATCATCAATGTATTTAAGTCTGAATTCTTCTGGCGACAGCCGCTCGGAGGTGTCCTCTATAAAAATATCTGCCTGCCTGTTAACCGCCTGATCATGCAAGTTTTTTGCTTGCCACGGATAGAGGGTTATCCTGCGGGTTTTAATAACACGGCGGATCGATGCGTTGATCACAGGGATTCTCTTGCTTACGGGGAATGCCTCCGCATATCTGCCTACTATATCCGAAAGCATTTGAGGTAACTCGTCGCTGAGGCTTCCGAATTCAAAGCCCTGCAATTGTCCTGTAAACTTTCTTGATTGCTTGTCATATATATACATGGTATAATGATTGGGTCCGCGATTAACAACATACGCCACTATATCTTCCGTCAGTTCCGCCTCCCACGCTGCGTCTCCGGCAATTCTATCCGGAAAGGGTAGGTCAAAAAAATCTATTTCTTCCCAGTGTGCTTTTTCCATTATTTCTCCTTTTGGCTCATCAGGGTCTTCATTAGAGTTACCCTCATGATAGTTTATCAGTTTCTTTAGATAATCACATAGATCATCTACTTCGTCGCTATCTAGAGGCTCGTCGCCTCCCTCACCCCTTTCGAGAATGATTAGGGGCTTCAATATCCTGATGTAAGCGTATCCTTCTATCTCTGGCCTTTTCACATTTCCTCCCTGTTTATTATTTTCGATTCAACGACCTCATCCCCGTCCTCAGAATTTTTATTAAACTCTTTCTCGGCTCTATCTATTATGTCTTCATCGTCCATACTTTCGCGGACAATGATTTCGAATTCCATGTGGCCATCCCCTATCACTGTATAGGTATAATCTACGCGAACCGTTGCCTTGTAGGGGTATTTATGGGTATCCGGCTCATACATTCCAGCTTCTCGCAGCGATTTTATCTGTTCGGGATCACCGACCGTTAATTGCTTCCCGCCGATTTTGGCTGCCTTAGGATCTATTATGCTCACCTATCCTCCTTTATTAGTCCATTAACGTTTCTATTAGCCTCTGGCTCATTATTGTTGGCACGGCGTTGCCGATCAGCCAAACCTTCTGCTTTTTTGTGGGCGCCTTGTCAAAGTAGCCGTCCGGAAAGCCAGTAATGCTGGCTAATTCCTCGGGTTCCAGAAAACGCATTTTAATATCAAAGCCATCCAGCAGGGTTACTAATGCCTGCTTATTGGAGCTCGTTGTTATGGTTGGCAACGGGCTATCTACGCTGTTGTTCTGTGTTTCCGGCTTGCCGCTGCTATTGTAATACATCGAAATAAACTGTAATTTTTGAGTCGTTGTAAGACTAAATGCGGGGTCATCTAAACTTCTCGCATTTGCTCCAGGATTACCCTTGCTGTTATATTGCGCTACGATAAACTGTTTCGTCTGCCGGGTTGTTTGCGTCATAAGGGGAGACTCAATCTTCTGGTAGTTATCTACCTGGCAATGGTCGGCTATAAAGCTGATCATTGTATGGCGGTCCTTGGTCGTGATGGTATGGAGAGGTTCATCAAGCCCATTGCTACAGCTATTGCCATAATACTGCGTAATAAATTGCTTCTTTTCGACGCTTGCTTTTGTATTTTCGCTATATCCGATATCATTCCTCAACTGCGATAGGTACTGTTCAAACTCGGGGCAATACTTATGTATTCCTCCGACGATACGCTTAAAAGTGTTTGCGCATAACGGTCTCTCCCTCCCGAAGATGCTATTCCCATGATTTTTGCAATCTATCTTATCCCGGCAGGCATTCCACTTTTTCAGCCCCCCTGTTCCTTTCTTGTTGTGTGTAGGCTGAGGAAATACATAATCCGGCAGGTCGGCTCTCCAGAATACACCAAAGAATCGCCGACGGCTTGTGTAAGAGCCAAAATCAGCGGAATTCAATATCTTAAAGGCAAACTTGTATCCCATACTACATATATGAGCAACCCATTTATCATACTCGGTGCCAGCTAATGATTTATCTGGATGATTGTTGCTATCAAGAGGGCCCCAGGTCAAAAATTCCCTGACATTCTCAATCCAAATAATCTTAGGCTGGCAATGCTCAACAAATCGGGGGAGCTCCCATGCTAACGTACGGCTGTCCTCGTTCTTTGCCTTACCGCCTTTGGCTATTGAGAAGTTAGTGCAGTTATGGACGACAATTCCATCGGCAACATATGACTCGTCATCGGCTACTGATAAATTATATACCTTAACATTCTGCCCCTTATTGGAAATTTCCTTAATAAGGCCATAGGAGTGCATGCCTATTGAGCAATACCCCCTACATCTACTGTTTTTATCCCATGCTACTATCCAGCAATCATGCACGTTAACCTTCCTCTCCTCTATTACGTTGCAATGCTGTTTATATTTATGAAGAGAAGCCCTATGCCCGAGTGTTTCCGCTAACAGGCGAATCCCCAAAGATAGTTTTTTAGAAATCGAGCAGGTTTGTATTCTGGTTTTACCGGTACAGCCGTCGGCGGACACATAGCCATCTATCAGTGATTGCCTGTAATCCCTGTTCATACTAAACGCCCACGTGGGTATAGTTTTCCCACCCGCTAATTTCCCGAAGTTATCTACAATCCAGAGAGACAGATGCTTGTGGGTGCAATAAAAAATACCTGCTGTCCCTAGCTCTCTATACCTCCATCTAAGTTCTCCTCCCTCTGCTCTTTTCCCTTTTGGGTAGAAATTCTTAAGCCTATCCCATAGCTCTTCTCTCTCATGCTTTCCGCAGGTTATAGATATCTGTCCTATCCTTGATAGGCTTACCAACCCATCTCCCAGCCATCTGCCGATCAGCCACCAAAAATTAGTATCATTTACGTCTATACCCCTACCGAGTACGGAGGGGATTGGCAGAACATCATAATCTATTGGTGTTGCCCACCGATATCTTTTTTTTTCATTCATACTGCCAGCGCTTACCCATTTAGGCTGGCTGTATACCTTATAATTATATGTTCTTCTGCTATTATCCCATACCCTGTTCTGTTCGACCATATAAAATGGATGGTTTGTTGTAACTTCTATTCCAGGGTGCCCTTGTCCTTTTACAGATATGGTATCGCTATATCTGCACGACGTTTTAGTAACTTTTCTGTATCTTCCTAAATGCGTTAATGCCTTGTCTCCAACCACCACGTCCTCTATCGGCACAAGCCCCCTCTCGGTTATGATCAGCGTCCCCTTTGCAAAGCATTCTAAAGATGCCCAAAGGGCGTCTACCGGGAACAGTTTTTTTTCGTCGAGTAGTCGAATGTCTTGTTCATAATGTTTTGTTTCCGGGTGATTATGCTTATGGGTGGCAATTGCAATCGCGCTATGGTTAACTGCCCATAATACCTCCACATCAGGCACCATTAAAGCTCCCGTTGTGGTTCCTCCTCCCCCGCAAAATAAATCTCCAAATGTTAATGGCCTATTCATTTATTATCCTTTTTTTAGCTATTACCGCTACCAGTCTGACAATGTTTAATGGCTGGCGCCTCTCTATTGTTATCCCGGCATTTTTCATGGTCTCAAACACGTTAACGCCCATTGCTTCTGGCGTTAGCTCGTATTCGTATCCCGCTTGGCACATATTCCCTATGAATCCCATACATCTCTCTCTTAGCGCCTTTCTAGCTGACTTCTGCCAGTATAGCACACATGAGCATTGTCTCTCTGACCATTTCGGGTGAGCCTCTTTCATCCTGGTTCGGTGCTTTCTGAGATCAAACTCTTGGATTAGAGCATATACTGGATAGCTTAAGTCAAAGTAGAGGTCAAATATTGGCGCTCTTGGCGGGCATCTGTCTGCGTGATTGAAGTTGGGGCATCCTCGCGGATGCCCCGGGTAAGAAGAAATACAAATGCCTCTAACGGATATATCTATTACTGGGTTTATTCTAATTTCGCCATATTCTGGCTCGTCAAAATTTAATTCTAATTGTTCTTCCATAAATTACCACCTAAATTATTTCGTGGTTACCGATACTCTTGGTCTCTCACCTCCTCTATCCCGGCAGCTCTTCTCATCATGTTGTCCGCAGCTCGGCAATCAAGCAGGAAAATATAATGCTTGCACGCTGCCACTCTTCCTGGGTGATCGCGCCTACAAAATTCAGTATCTTCTAAAGGGCATTCGACGCAACGGACTGTATCCGCCTTTATGCAGTTTCCGTTTCGCGCTATTATTGTCAATGCTGCCCCTCTTCTTTTCTCCGATAAACCAGTATTTCCATTCATAGCTCCCCTTTATTCCTTCCCTGCTATGTGCAGGCTGAAAAAATGCATAAATTGAACATTTATTTGCCTATTGCCATAGCTCCGAGAAACATCTCATTGCCTGATAAAAAACAATGCTCAAAGTATTGATAATATTCTTTCCTTATGTTTGGGTTCACATAGCAGCATTTAATATTAAGTGCTGTGCATATAAGATATAACTGCTGTGCTATTATACCTCCATCTAAATAGGGCATATAAGGTAGTCCCTCTTTATAAGCGGACATATTTGCAATAATTAAAATGACACTGTCTGCCTTGTGTATCCAGCCTACTCCTCCTACAAGAAGTCCGCCAAGTAACGACTTTTGGTCTCTGCTACTGATATACCTAATCGAAACGGCTTTACGATTACAAGATGATGGCACGATGTCAACCATCTGATTTATCAAAGAAATCTCTGCTTCTGATATTTTCTCTTCAGAAAATATCCTGTCCGAGTGACGTGATCTCATAACATCCATGAGGCTTTCCTTTTTCTTCAGTTGATGCTCTATGTATCTTTTTTGATATTCATCAACTGACTTCCCGCCGGGTTCTTTTCCCATAAATACTCCTTTTTTTGGTAATCTACATTTAACACGTAGCCACGCAGCACGCATCTTTATCTTGTCTAAGTTCGCCTATCCCACTTAAAGCATAATTGTCATAATATATCTACCCCTTTAGCCTTACTAAATATAAGTTTTGCGGCGAATAAAACTGCCTTATTATCGGCCTAAAGCCAAACTTTAATTTCCTTTTCTGCTTATATTTACTATGCTTCACAATTTCATATCCACAAAGATTTAATAGATACTTAAACCTAACCTTGTCGTATTCATGAAAATGATAAGGAGTCCATAACCATTGCGCTCTCGATGGGTAGCTTATATACATATCTGTATCCAGAGTTATATACTTTTTTAATTCCATTAAAAAGAACTTAGGAGATAGCAAGTGCTCTATTACCTCCAAGCAAAAAACTATTCTAAATTTCTTATCAGGTGCAATATAGTCATAATCTAAGTCGCCGTCAGTGTTATGATAGTTTAATTCTAATTTATTTGCGATATATTTGCCAATAGGATTATCGCAGCCAATGTCAAGCAAATCTGTTCCCGCAGCAACGGAATTGTTTATAAACTCTATTGTTTTATTAGCTCGTCTCTCGCTAAATCCGGGGGTCATAAAGGTTTTAATCTTTTGCATAATTCCTCCTGTGTTTTATCTAAGTTCACCTATCCTCCTTAAAACATATTCTACATTCTCTTCACATGATTTAGTATAATCGGTGTAGATAACAGGAATATTGTTAATCCCGCATTCCTTTGCTATACGATTTTTACCAGAGCCCATATGCGTGCTTACCTTTATATAGCAGTCTGCTATTGGCAAGACGTCTTTCATACTTACCGTCCCGTCCAGGCGTATCCAGTTAATCACTTTATCTTCTTTTAGCCTGTTAATTATTGAAAACAAAATCTTTGTACCATAAATCCAGTTAATCCACCTTGGGTTTCTCTTATCTGGATAATAGTATAATATATTAAAAGTTTTATGGGGCATTTTAGTGTACTTAGTATGGTCATAGTCTGGATTTTCCACTACAGTATAATTAGATATACCAACTCTCCTGAGTATGCTTCCTAACTCTGGGTGATTAACCCAGTGAATAAAATACCTATGGAATAATCTCCAGAATATCCGCCTAAAAAATATTTTTACATACCACGCCAATCTATTCGACGGCGGATACCTGTACAGCGTATAGGCGTCAGTTCCCTGCCACCACTTAATAAGCATTTTTATCCCCCCTTCTTTTAATTTTAATAAATAAGACACTATTATTTTTATTGGTCATCGTCCACCTTTATACTTAATAGTATCAAGACAAAAACTATAAGCACCAATGCTATCGGCATCACAGGAAGAAAAACCAGCCACCACGACCAATCAATGGTATTGCGCAGCTTCAGAATGGTAGCGGTTATCGTAAACAACCCGGCGCACACGGCGTATATATTTACATACCTGTTATCGAAAATATTCATAATTCTCTCCATGCCAGATATATTGATAATATAACTAATGCTTCAAGCAAGATTGCTCCTGCCAGCTTTATTGCCGCCACTATTTTATTACGCATTTTATTTTCCTTAAGGATACCTCGGCGATATTGCTTAGTGGCAAATACAAATATCGCTAAGGTAAATAGTATTATCATGCCATATATTATTATTAGCATATGCTTCGTTACCTCCTATTTTCCAACAACTTTTGATGGTATCTCAGATAATATATGAGCAAATATCGCTCCGACAAACTATCTATTACCGTAAATTTAACTGCATCCGCTACCTTGAAAACCTTTTTGCCCCGGCAGTATAGCAATCCCCAGCCAGCGGGCAATTCTTCCGATCTTATCAGCCCTTCCGGGCAACAATAATACCTGAAGTTTCCCATACCTAAATTGCGTCTAAAGGAGGTTTTTTTTGCATCATGCTTGAAGTCTGCTCTCGATATTTTGACCTCTATTACTACAGACAATATGCCGTCATTAGTAAATCCAATCACGTCCGGATACTCGGTATTATACATGAGGTGGTTGTTGACAGTGACTAGCCCAACGCCATAGTAATTATCCATTTTGGGATTCTTAACACCTCTCCTCCTCAGCCATTTAGCTGCCATGTCGGCCAGCCCATCATGCGTGACGCCAGCGGGCACGAGATTCTTTTTCATTCTACTCCTCCCACATTTTTAAATTCACCAGCTTTCGCTTATGCCTCTTGCCTCGGCAAGTCCTTTTCTCAATATACCGATATTTGCACTTGCCATTCGACCACAATACCTTAAATGAAAGTCCTTTCTGGTAGTCAAAGTATTCGCATAATTTCATGTGCCTGATCCTTGCTTTAGCCTTCATTCATTTAATGCCTTTATTCATTAGCAGCATTTCCATAGCGTGCCCCGACTGAGGCTTCTGCTTGTCTAAACAGCCGGCCGGTATCTTAATACGATCACGCATAAGCCTCTCTAAATTCTCGAAGAGAATGCGATGGCTGTTATTTGCAGTTGCTGGCAGCTCGAGTAATTCTATCTTACGATCTTTCATTTTGCAACTCCTTTATACAATAAGGCGGGGAAGAACCGATAAAACTTCCCCTATGAGAGACTAAAAAATATAGACGGGAGGGACATCCTCATGTGAATTGTTCGGTTTTTAATAAAGTCTATCAATCTTTCATACTATAGACATAATCGTTTATCCAAAAAGCGCCAATAAACCCAGCGTCTCTCTCTGTTTTGATTTGTTCCTTCAGGAACGCATGCTCTTTTCTTAGTTGTGTCATTGCATTTGGATCGTCGTCTACAAAGCGGGGATATTGGAATATGATCATGTCTTCGTTTTCATCGCTCAGGAAATGGTAGGGAGACTTAAATTTTCTACCAAGAGCCCTCTCTATCATTTTTCATATTGCTCCCTCTATCTCCGGATCGTCCTTTTTCTTCCTTTCGCATCTCTCTGGCGTTATCGGCTCTTTTACGTATATAGAGCTGCGCTTTATGTTGTTAAAAAACATAGTTTTTCCTCTCTCGTCTTCAAACTCGATGTAGGACTCCTCGGTTTTTATCAATTCGCCGGCATATGCGTACTTTATTACCAGCAATTTATTGCCAGTTGCAAGTCCGTATATAGCCCGGGATTTTTTACCCTTATCGCTTATTACCTTGATTTTCAACGTTATCTCCTGATGTCCCGGCTATTTCGGCTCCAGCATGAAAGTCTCAGATTATAAATCGTATCTAATGCCCTCTGCACTCTACCTCCGTTACCTACATCCAGAAGAAGCCCATCGGCGATATCTTTATCTGACAATGCATCTATTAGCTTTTTGACAAGAACTTCAGATAAGGCAAACCGCAATGCGGAACGAGGCACCTTCATGTCTGCGAGGACAATAGACCATGCAAAATACTTATCGATCCTGTCCAAAAAATATTTTTCATGCGCGTATTCGATAAGTTTGTTACAGATAGCGTCATGCCTTGCCTGCATATCGGATGCGAACGATTCCTTCTCCTCGGCGACGCCTTCGGCATAGAGCTCAATATTCTCCTTATCAGTCTGGTATAGAGATAGAGACCGTCCTCCCATTTCTGCCGAATTTATAGGCTTTCTTAGCAGTTCCATTTCCCTGCGCAGGCCTTCTGCTTGCGACTCCGTGATCTTAACTTTGAGCCAGGGTCCAATCATTGCAGACATCTTCTCGACAGCGGCAGTGAGCAATTCTACTTGGGCATAAAGGTCTCTAATCCCAGATTCCATTTCTCTTTTTTTATTTACCGTTCCTTCAGCCATATTTTCCTCCTTTCTGTCTTCTTCATTTCTCTTAGGTAGTTTTTGTAGTCCTTAACGCAGCCAGGGCAAACATCAGTATCATTGACAGCAATTAAGTCGCCCTCGTATATCTCTCCACAAAACCCGCAAAGGTGATTGCTATAGCAGTCTTCGCATATCATTAGCGTCGCCCTGGAAGAAATTCCACCGCAGCCAACATATCTGGCAGCTATTCCTTCCCGGCACTTATCGCCGCAGAATTGGCAAATAAAATAAAGCGGGTGCTTTGGGTAGTGCTCGTTGAACCAGCTAATGACTGAAACAATATGCCCCTCATTGGCTTCTTTCTGAAAGCGGGCTAAATCCTCTTCATTATCCAGATAATAAAAATCGAAATCATAGTCATCAAAGTCGTGCTCAATCTTTTTATCCAGCGTCTCGACATCTTTGATCCCGCGATATCCGCTTGAATGGATGTCTTCAAACTCGCCCTCCTTGTTGATGTAGCAATAATTGTACTCCCAAAAGCAGCCGTCATACCCTCCGCCCTGGTACATTATTAACACGTTGCGCTTTTCCATATCCTCTCCTTTCCTTGCTATCGAGCCTAAGCTCATATAGATACACTTCAAAAGCTATTGGGTCATTTCTTCTTAACCACGTACCATATTTTTCTGACATCCTGTCTGGAACCCTTCCCCCGAGGCACCTAAGGTCATGATCCGGGCATCCGATTTCATTCAAATTTTCTTCTGCTTCTTTTCTTGTGCATTCTTTCATCTTCGGCATCTCCTTATGCTATAACAGCCTATCGTGTTAGGCAAACAAATTGCGGAACCAACATATGGTTGGGAACCTATGGTCATTAGCTCCAATCTCTACCGTCTCGCAGTTCATTATTCCGAAAACCTCCTGCGTGGTTAGCATTACCAGAACAAAAACAACAAAATTACGCGGGATGCTTACCTTTGAGCCATCCCAAATTAAATCAAGCCCGTTATTAGCAATTTCAATTATCATATTGCATCCTCTTTGCATGCCGACTCATCATTACCGTCGTGTCGACGGGGCGTAATGCCATAATCATGTGTCAGTGTTTTGCGATTATGAAGTTTCCACCCTATGACCCCCGCCCTTTCGGAGCTCACCTCCTCACAGTTAGGATATCTTTTTACCAATTTGTCCCCCTGCTTAGTGCTTGACATTTTCCTAAGTATAGCAACTCCGCTTTGATAATACTCGATGGCGTAAACCATTTCTCCGGTGCACTCGCTATAATAATATACTACTTTTGTCATATTTCACCCTCCTGTTCCTCTTTATAATCAAACCAGAGCTCAAGATTTTCGCTGCCCTCTGCTATTTCTGCAATGGCCTCTTCTCTTTCTTCGTTAGTGTTTGCGATTTTTAGAGCTACCGCGTAGAAAGCTATGATTTCCGACCATGCTAGTATCATTTCTTGTCTTCTGGTCATCTTTTCTGCGTTGCCTCTCTCGCTAATCTTCCCCTGCATGATTCCCATCCTTATCCTTCGGGCGAAGCAATATTATAATCGCAAGTATCATTGCTATAGCTCCGAGTATTTCGAGTACTCCCTGTGTGAATAAATCCATATCATCACCTCTTATGCTTTGCTTTCATTTTCCGCCCCCGCTTCCGGGTTAATGCTATCTTGTCGCTATATTTAAAGATAACGCCACGGTATCTACAGGATGGGCAATATTTTATAAGATAGTCTTTACTGTGCGCTATTTCCATCTCGCTAAAACACGTTGGGCATTTATTGTTCATTATTTCTCCCGCTGCGGGAGGCAATGGATTATTCTTCAGCCAAGAATATCTTGCCTCCCATTAATGATCTTACTTCCTCTTCCGTGTTGCCCTGCCGGAAGTACTTTTCCTGCAGTTTAATTTTCAATTTTAGCTGAGCTTGGTGGCCATCTCTACCGTGGACTCCATTCTCTCCCCGGTGGCAAGCCTGGCACAAATAGACCAGGTTATCTATCGTGGCGGGTACATACCTACCAATGACGTGATGAATCTCGCCCCGGCCAGTACGTGTCCCGCAAACTGCGCATCTGCCATTGGCCTGGTGGATAACATCCTCGGCTAAATCCGGGGATACTTTACTTATCTTGCTCATCTACCGTTTCCTTCTCGGCTGCTTCCTTTTCAGGCTCTATGTTTTCTATCGGGCGGACTATCGACCAGCACTGCCTTAACGCCTTTATATACGCCTCGGCATAGCTGCCGCTGGAATCATAGCTGAACGCCCTGTATACGGGCCTATCCTTCTCATCAAGAAAGCTAACAGTGTAAGTAAACGCAGAAGACTTTGCAAGATACATGACATTGAACAAGCACCCTCTCTGTCTCATATACGCTTCGACGTATTGCGACAGCATTTCAAACGGGATCAGCGTGCCAGCCACTCGAAAAGACGGCTTGTCTGGCAGGAGCTTATGCAAAAGCTTTTTCAGCCATGCTGGCTTGCATTTTTCAACAAGCCTGTTTACCTTATCGTACGGTGCGTAATGCAACAATATGAACTCTCCTACGTCCTCTATGTAATCCACTCTCAGCGACTGTGGGCTTCCTAAATTCAAACTTTGCACCATTGGTTTAAGCACAGCAAAGTTCGTGGGGTTAACTGCGCTCATTTGCTTAAATATGCTTATGCTTGGTCTCTCTAACATCAACAGCCTCCTTATAATTAATTATTATCGTTATCCCGACATAGTCGGCAAGCTCATTCATTTGGCTTATTGTGATCCCTGTTTCCGCCAATAAGAGCTTGTTAATATAGGTAACTGGCTTCCCGCTTAGCTTAGCTATGTCTTTAGCGGATATACCCTTATTGTTCATGGCGTTTAATATTTCATGATAGTACCTATGCACGATGTCCCATGTTGTATCTTCTATGTCCCGGTGACTCTGAAATTTCCTAAGTATTTCATTAATATTATTAGATTCTAGGGTGGCATCTACTAGTATTTGCGGATTAATTTTATTCCTTCTTTTAACGAAGATAACAAACAAGCAATGTAGAAGCAGCGCCACAAATATAATATACGCGGTCGAATACAAGAGAACCTTCAGTATTGCCATTGCCGCTCTCCATAGTTGCCGCAGTTATACTTTATGTTGCCGACAATAGTTTCGATCCTTTTCATGAC
>Ga0268276_1001504_pt1 | contig 22699 bp, 19 predicted proteins | sample saktaG_4_FD_190145 | JGI IMG/M metagenome (GOLD analysis project Ga0268276, IMG submission 190145) | Saline water microbial communities from Sakinaw Lake, British Columbia, Canada - sak_2010_1_5_45m | ecosystem: Environmental > Aquatic > Non-marine Saline and Alkaline > Saline ... | reverse complement strand
CTTGTCGATGATCTCCTGGAGGGAGGCGAGGATGGGGTTTTGCATTGGTTGTAAGCTTTAATAAGCAAATTAATGTATGATGGCTGCCGGCTAGTTGAACCGGTATTCTGTTATCTTTGATTTCTCCAGTTCGATCAGCACCTTTCCAAATTCTTTCTCGTTGTCACCTCCGGGTTTGTCATTGTTGCTGGCACGCATGTCGCCGCGGTTAAGGTGGATCAGGATCAGGTTGGTAATCATGGCGGGTGACAAAGTTTCTTCCCTGGCGAGTTGTTCTGCCCTGGCAAAGTGCTCAAATGCTTCCTTCACTTCGCCCAGGATGTTCATCTGCATTGCCTTGTCTAAAACCAGGGCACAGCTTCTAGGATGAACTCTGAGGCCTGCCTCGATCAGGTCGGAGGATTCCTGGTACCGTCCGAGCATCACCAGGTTGTTCACTGCCAGCCGGATGTATTCCGGGTGCAGAGGATCATATTTTCTCACCATTTCAGCGCATTGCAACGCTTCTTCATACCTGTCCATTCCATACAGAACCTCGCTTTTGTGGTACAAGGCGGTTATATGGCCGGGACAGATATCCAGGGTTTTGCTGAAATGGGTGAGTGCGGTGGGGTATTCCTGGAGGTTCATGCAGGCAATTCCGGCTGCAAGGTAACCCTTGAAATGATCAGGCAACTGGCTGATGCAGGTTTCCGCGTACTTTCTGACGATATCCCAGGAATGATAATTGAATGCACTGTCAAGGAAACGGGTCCACTCCTCCCTGGCCTCTTCCATCCTGTTCTGTGCACACAATCGCGCGACCTTTTTCCTGGTCATGGTGTAACGTTCGTCTGCAGACTTTGATTCCATTCTTTGTTGTATTAGGGGCCAAATTTACGCCGCCAAGATGCAGTCTATCTGCATTGATAAGAGGAAAACGCACACACAAGCCTTGAATCCATGCACCTAAAACGGGATGCCGTCGTTTGGATCAGTAGATATATCATCATCCAGGAAGTCAGGAGGGGTCTCTGTGGAGCTGTTTGTTTTCCCTTTTTTCACGCACTTCCATGCTTTCACTTCGGTATACCACCGTCCATTATATTCCCGGCTCTCAAGGTCGAACATCACTTCTGCTTCATCCCCTTCGTTCAGCTGGAACTGGTCGATTTTTTCTCCCCAGAGCGAGAAACAGACTTTGCGGGGAATCTTGTCGAATGTTTCGATCACATACTCCTGTTTCTTCCAAGGACCGTTTTTCCCCTCTCCTTTTTGAAGAGGCAGGATGTTGATGATTTTTCCGGTGAGTTCCATGTTGATTGTAATTCGTTATCAAATAATTACATGATGTTCTTTTGGGTTTGAAGGAATAACTTAAGCGACTGTAAAGATATCTGTTCTCTTTTGGCTGACTGCCGTTGTTAATAAGTAAATTCCGATTATTCAAAATAATCACTTGAGAGATCTTCTCCTAAGCTGATCCTTTTCATGTATTTTTTCCTGGCTGCCACCTCTTTATCAAATAAATTGGAGACTCCTTCTGCCGACTTTTCGAAACAATAATAATTGGCAATGCGGATATCACGCGCAACTCTCTTCACATCAAAATCAGCCCCAATAAATGTGAATGTCCACCCTTGGGTTTTCAGCTGCTTAATAAGTTTATTGATTTGTTTTCCTGTGTATTCCTGGGAAGCATTTTCGAGCCCATCGGTGAGGATAGTTACCAGGACATGAACATCCTTTTCATTCTCTAACTGATCTTTTACAGTTGCGCTGCCCCTCAAATTTACAACTATTTGGTTATCTGATTAATGCAAGTTAAAAACTTGTATATTTTCAAAAATGTAGTGGTATTAACAATTTGATAAAAGTTATTAACAAGTTGAATAACAGACATAATACATATTATATTTGTAGTGTACTAATATGGAGCCATATGTTTGTTCGTGTTAAAACCACCGGAAAGAATCAATACCTTCAGATCGTACAGAACCATCGCGAAGGTTCAAAAGTGAAACAACAAATCCTCGGTACACTTGGAAGAGTTGACCAGATTGTTGGAACAAAAGATATCGACTCGTTGATATCCAAGCTAACCAGGTATTCCCAGGAAGTCTTGATGGTCCTTACCGGCCAAACGCAGGTCAAAGCACAGGCTTTTTCGATTGGTCCGGCATTGATATTCGAACGGATATGGAAAGAGTTGGAAATTCCGGCTATCCTCCATAAACTTCTCGAAAATCGAAAATATTCGTTTGATATTGAACGGGCCATCTTCCTGACTGTTCTGCATCGCTTGTTTGTTAGTGGCAGCGACCGCCAGTGTGAGAGATGGAAGGAAACACAGCGTGTGGAAGGCTCTGATTCTTTATCATTGCACCACCTGTACCGCGCCATGCGTTTTCTTGGAGAAGAGATCGATGACCAACTAGCCAAGACACCTTTTGCCAATAGATGTGTGAAGGATCTTATTGAAGAAAAACTATTCGAACGAAGGGCTGATTTGTTTACTGGTTTAAGCATGGTTTTCTTCGATACTACGAGTATCTATTTTGAAGGTGATGGAGGAGAAGAAACCGGATCCCTGGGTCATAGTAAAGATCATAGACCCGATTTGCACCAGATGATCGTAGGAGCGGTATTGAATGAAAAAGGTGAACCTATCTGTTGCGAACTTTGGCCAGGAAACACAGCCGATGTCAGCTCGTTGATCCCGGTTGTCGATCGCATGCGGATCCGTTTTGGCATAGCAGACTTTTGCATTGTAGCCGACCGGGGAATGATCAGTGATAAAACTATCGCACAACTTGAAAAAAGAGGAATCTATTATATCCTTGGTGTTAGAATGCATCAACAAAAAATCGTTCGTGAAGAAGTTCTCTCCAGGGGAGGCCGTTTTGAAGAAGTACGAGTCGAAGATGACTGGGATGATCTTGATCCCTTGAAGGTAAAAGAGGTATGGGTTGATGAGAAACGGTACATTGTGTGCAAAAATGAACGACAGGCAAGGAAAGACGAAGCCACACGCAATGCGATTTTGGAATCCCTGGAAGAGAAATTACACTCAGGCGCCAAATCACTGATTGGAAACAAGGGGTTTAAAAAATACCTGGCTGTCAAGAAGAACTCGGTTACAATTGATAAGAAAAAGATCGAAGAAGAAAAACGATTTGATGGCAAATGGGTACTGATAACCAACACCGACTTGCCAGCTGGTGTTGCTGCTCTCCAGTACAAAGAACTCTGGCAGGTGGAACAGGTTTTCCGGGACATGAAAAGCATTCTGGATACGCGTCCGGTTTATCACCAACTTGACGAAACGATCAAAGGTCATGTGTTCTGCAGCTTCCTGGCGCTTGTCTTGCGAAAAGAACTCGATAAGAGACTCGAGGCAATCGAGTTGGATCTTGAATGGAATGATGTAAAACGGGATCTGCTTTCACTGCAGGAAGTTGTACTTGAGGAAGACAAAAACAGAACTATTGCTATTCGGACAGCTCCTCTGGGAAGTTGTTTCAATATCTTCAAAGCCGTTGGTGTAGCTCTTCCACAAACAATAAGAGAAATCACATGAAACAAGAAAAACCAAGAACGATCATATTTTGTGTAACGCACTATGTAGTGCCAACAAAATAATTATTGATAGTATAATGCTGTTTGTCAGGTATATAGAAAAACGAAGTGTCAAAGATCAGTCTAACTGGCTTTTTAACCTCATAACAGATGTGCCGATAGCATCATAAAGAGGTGTCATGGCATTGGGTTCGTAGTCGATGCCTTCATCCAGTTCAATCTCTCTGACCGGCATGAAATCGATCCTGTTTTTTATGCCTCTGGTGTTGAATGTTACAAAGGAGATCCTGTGAAACTGCTCCGGAAATTCTTTTTCATTGGATTTGATGGATTGGATCAGTTCTCTGAACCCATCGATAGTTGGCACCTTGATCGATTGCATCGATCCGCTTTCATCAAGGATGATCAGGTTAATTACAGTTGTTGTTTTCATTATGTTGGCTTGATTATAGTATCCGTTGTTTCCCAATGGATTGTTCTTTCACCAACAAAGTAATACCTGATGTGTTCAGTCTATGTGAACGTATTTTTTTTTCTCAATAAAAATGAAATGTAAGCTTCCCCGCACTTCGGCCCATTAAAGTTAGCAGTATTTCATCGCATTCACTTTCCCGATTACAATTCGTTTATTTATAGCTTCTGCTTTCATTCTAGCACCTTCACCTGCATTACGCTGAGTCAATGATAGCTGTTGGATTTTCTATTTTTTCTGCAAATTGTAGTTCATCCATAAATTCAGAAAGTTCATTATCGTCAATATCAATAATTACAAGGTTATTCATACATCTTGTAAATCCAGTGTAAACGAGTTCTTTATAGGTTGTCTCAAGCATGTCTTTTTGAACAATCAGAAATAAAGTATTAATTTCCCATCCTTTGTAACTGTGTACAGTCGAGAACTTTGTGAGTCCCGAATTTATCCAAAAATGAAGTTTCTTGTTCTTTCTGATTTTGTCTAATTCCTTATAGAATTTCTTTGTCTGTCCATGTTGCTCTTTCAAATGATCATAGTATTCTTTGGTTTCTGCCATTATATATGATTTCTCATTTGAAAGTTTTCTAAAATAATAATCAATTTCACGAATTGTTTCTATAGATAATGAGAGAACACAAACATCATTTGGGTGGCTACCTATCTTTTTAGAGTAGGATTTTATGAATTCGGCTATTTCTTCAAAATCGATAATTCCAAAAAACTTGTAATGAACTTTGTCGAATAAAGCAGATTGAAAATCAAAATTTTCAAATTCATCCGGAACATGTTTATCCGATAAGAACTTTGTTTGAAAGGTAGAAGCAAACGCTGTAATCGTTGGTGTTAAGCGAAAAGACTGATTCAATTCCGCCCATCTTCCTGGACTGTCTGGAATTACTAATTCTTTTTTGTTATTAACAAGTGCGACACGATTATAAATGTCTTGTTTACTGTCTCCGAAAACAACAAATTCACCATTCTCGGGTAAAAAATATTTTTTCATAATTCTTAGCCATGCAGTTCTGTAATCTTGAACTTCATCAATTAGAATTGCTGAGTATTTTTCAATTTTATTTGCATAATCCTTGAAAAGATTAATGTTGCCGTAATAGTTGTCGTTGAAATAGTCTTCTTTCTGCCATTTTTCTAAAATGTCAAAGTCCTCAGGAATATCAAATTCAATCCCGAGATTATTCATTGTAGAGTTGAAAAAATCATGATAGTTCAAAATGTGAAAGTTGTCCCAATAGAACTCATCTCTCACATTGCTTATTTTATCATGGATATAGTTCTTTAAAGAAATGTTGTAAGTCAGAACCAATACTTTTTTATTAGTTCTCTTGTGCGCATTAACTGCTCTTTTAGCAAGCACTATAGTCTTTCCTGCTCCGACAATTCCTTTTATTTTTTGCTCTCCTGATTTACTTGTGGATAATTCAGTTTGTTTCTTTGAGTAGTTGAAGTTCTTTCCGTCATCTAAGGAGTGGAATGAGGGCTTTAAATACCTTTTGAAACTTTCATAAAGGTCATTTGTGAAATAATGAGATTCCCTGCTTATCCATCGTCTATCTAGAAGTGAATTAATGTCTTTGGAATTTAAATTATCCTTTCCAATTAGCTCGATATTCATATTAAGAAATCTGAGATAGTTGTCTTCTGCTTTTTCTAATTGCTCAAACGATTCTTTATTCGCATTTTTCTCTTTTAGAAAATCTTTTTGTAACTTAAAAGGTGACAAAAGAAAATCTCTTGCATCTTTCTGCTTCTCATTGAAAAAGAAAATAGCACAATTTACTATGTACCAATACTTATAGTCTCTGAGTTTTAGTTCAAGTAGGTTTTGAATATGCAGATCGTACATATTCTCCTTATACTTTAAAACCTGTGAAATTGGAGATTTAATTAAAGTATTATTGTGTGATACAAACCATCTCTTTCTGTAGTCTAAATGGTAACTATCTAGATTCCAGTCTTTCACTTCAATTATCAATACACCCCCATTTTTCCTCATTAGGATAATATCAGGGCAATCTCCATTAAGAAATGGCTGAAAAAATATTTCGTATTCATCCGATAGGTTTTCAATCAGAAAATCAATCATTTGAAGTTCTCCCTCGGTGGGAGGAACTTTAAATTCTTTTATGATTTCGTATTTCGGATAAATAATCGCCATTTCGTGTTTTCATATCAAAGTGATCGTTCGGCAATATGTAAAAATTTTACTCTACTAGAATAAATGCAGCCCAATAATATGGATTAGGGTAATATTCCTTCATCTGTTTTTGTGCTTTCTGGAGCGCTTCATTTTTTGATAAACCTGTGAGGTAAAGGGAATAAAATCTTTGCATCAGATCAGATGTCTGTTCGTCTGGAACTTTCCATAAACTTATTATAAGATTTTTAGCTCCTGCCAATTTAAATGCTCGTTGTAACCCATATACACCCTCGTATCCTTTCATATCTCCTAAACCAGTTTCGCAAGCAGATAAAACGACAAGGTCCACTTCTGAAAGGTCGACTTTTGAAATCTCAAAAGCCATGAGTACACCATCATCTGATTCCCCTTTATGGTTTTTAATATTTGATCCGGCAAATAGTAATCCGGCACGAAATAACGGATTATTGAGAACGGAAGAAGATTCACTTAAACCGAACAGAAGCTCATTAATACGATAATTGCGTTCAGTAGGGAAATAGAAACCATGTGTTGCAATATGCAAGATTTTCGGTTGGTGATCTTTTAAGTTTTTAAACGTCTCTTCAGTCGCCTGCTTTCCGCTTAGTATATCATACTCAAGTCCTTTTTCCTTAAGTATCAAAGCTATATTATCGACCTCATCGATTGAATACTCCAAATTTGCATATCCAGCACGATAAATGTCAGGATTTCTTGTATCATACTCACTTAGAGCAGTAGAGTCATTTTTTGAGGCAGTTGTTACAGCGTTCCCATAATCAATTCCACCATATAATGTCGCATGAAATAAAGTGTCACACCTATTTATGCTAACGTTCTTAGATATAACATCTCTTGTTGTATTTAAAATATGTACTTCGTAACCTTCTTCACTAATAAGTGCAGGAATGGAAATCTGATGTAAGATGCCACTTAATGATATAAATGCCTTCTTTGATTTATTAATATATCCCAATAAAGGCCCAAAAATCATATTTTTCAATGTATCACCGGATTCTCCAAGATAGACTTTCTCAACCTTATCACGTGTAATCCCTTTTTTGTTTAATACCTTTAATATTTCTTCTTCGTTGAAAAGTGGAATTAATAAAGGAGAATTAGAATCTGGGGTAATAATTAATGCGAAATATGTGATTGTATCTGGATTTGTAGGGCTATTGGGAAGATTGATAAACTCAATCGCAATTTCATCAGTTTTTAAGGATTGTTGGACATCTTTCCAGGTATAAGCATTAACTTTCAAGTTTTTAAACTGCTTCAAACTGTTTATTTCCTTGATTAGCAATCGTTCAGATGTAAGCAAAGAATTTTCCTTTGATATAAGTGATTCAAAATCAATATTTCCTGAAATTCTCGCTTCACTTAGCTTCTCTTTATTCTCTTTTAATGTATTGTATCTATAGATAATATCTTCATTCCCAGAAGATAACACAAATTGTTGGAAATATTGATTTGATTGTAATGCGATGCTCTTAATAGAGATTATATTGTTATATAATCTTTCTTTTAACGACTTATCTTCTAAGTTTGCATATACCGAATTGATGGATCTAAATATTTTTTCATATATGGAAATATAATACTCTCTTTCTTCAAAGGATAGAATGTTGAAATTTTCATTAATCTGTAACAAATAAAAGGATTCAACTTGATTAAGTTTGTTTGCGGAGTTTTCAAATTCTCCTATCTCATAATCAAAGAGGGCTGAGGCAAATAAGATATGATAATAATTAAGTAAATAATTATCCTTATTTATCAGTGCAATATTTAGTGCTTTTTCGAATAATTCTTCTGCTTTAGAATATTTATTAGTCCTGTAGTAAAAAGTTGCTAATATTGTTAGACTTCTTGCATAATCGATATGTTTATCATCATTTTTGGCATTATTTTTATTTATTTTTATCAATATCTCTTCTGCTTCTACAAGATAATCCTGCTTTGATTTATTTTTTTCTTTTGAAGAAGAAAATAATCTCTGAAAAAATGATTCTTTCTTTTCAGAGGTTACTTCCTTAGTAATCATACTCTGGGATAATAGGTAACGTGCTTTAGTGGATAAATAATCCCAATAAACTTCTTTACCATTTTTATCTTCAGCGAAATCATCTGCCAATTCTACTAGCTCGCTAGCACCTTTATTATTGTCCGTTGCAACATAGATATCTATTAGGCCTGTTAACAAACTTAGATAATAAGAGCTTTCTTTGCTGTTTTCCGAGGCCTGGTAAATTGAAAGAGCTTTTTCCATTAAATGAATAGCCCTTTGCAGGTTTCCTGTGCTTTGAGAGAATAATGAATATACATGAAGGACGTTGCATACTTGATAAACATCATCCTTCGTCAATGCATCACAATACTTCAATAATTCCAGATAATAATCGTTTACGGCCTTATTGTCACCCCTAGCTAAACTTATTGTCGATCGGCCAACTAATGGTAAAATAAGGTATTCTTTATTGTCAGGAAAGCTTCTATTCCCAATATCAAAACAAACTTTGTAAAGTGAATCAGCTTTTGCCATATTTTTTCCAGTAACTTGAAGGCAAAATGCATAATTGATAGTCGCCTGATAAATATTCAAGGCTCGAGATTCATCACTCACCCAATATTTATCATATAAGTATGGTAAAACAAGAATGGCACTTGTGGGTTCCCAATTTATCTCCTTGTTATAACACTTTTCTGCAAATTGAATGGCCTTTTTATATTCATTTACTCGCAAATATCTTTCCGATCGGTTTATATATTTGTACCTGTCTTGCATATTGTTCGTAAAATATGCCGGGATCCCATAGTACAAGAAAAGAGCGCCTATGTCTAGGGCTATAAGTAAAAGTCCAATTTTAAATGCCTCACTGTTTTTCCAAGATAAAAGAGTAACCAAAGAATTTATTATTACTGGTATTGAAGTGCCAACTATTGATGAAATCAATAAAAACCATACCCATCCCCAAAATCCTTCGGGTTTTGTAATACTCCAAATAAGAACTTCGACATTAATAAATAGATAAATCCCAAGTAATATGAAAAAAAGAAATAAGAAGCCGAAAAAAGAGTCTTTGAATGTCATAGATATCAACCCAGCATGTGAGATTAATTGAAAAAAGAGAAATTATGGCCAGCGAAGTTTTTTAAGTATTTCGTTAGATTTATCTTTGTATTCGCTCTCAGACTCCCTAATTCTATAAAGGATTCTTTTCGCCTTACCACGATCTCCTACTTTAATATATGCTAATGCCAAATAGTATAAAACCTGATCCCTGTACTCATAGTTTTCCACTTGATTAAGAAATTCAAAATTCCGAATCGCTGCACCTATACTATCAGAATTTAGTTGTGCAATGGCTAAATAGAACAAAAGTTCAGTATTCTTCTCTTTTGGCTTAAGGATCTCACTTAGCAATTTTGCTGCCTTATTATATTCTCCCCTTTTGTAAAAACTGAGTGCTGTGTCAGCTTTTATACATTCTTTAAGAGTAAAAAACTCTATTGAACATTCATCCCCTCGGCTATATGATGTATCCCCAACTACTCCGAAATCAAATTGGCTAGGATATGCAACCGCATATGTCTCAAATATTTTATTATTTCCTGTCTTAAACGGTTGCCAAAGAATATATCCAACACCTATTAAGATAGCTGCTAAGAGTAAGTTCATAACGACTTTCTTTCTAGCACCAGTTTTCTCTTTGGATTCCAGATAAGAAACTACTGATTGGCGTAGATATGCTGTGTTTTCTATCTCAATCCTTCTAAATTCTCTTTGATTTTGAGTAAGTATTACCTTATTATCATTGCTTTGTTTTGGCAAATCAATAAACCCAATATAATCATTTAACAAATCGACATCAATAGGTTGTTCATTCCATGTTTCTATAAGAAATTTAAATCCTGTAATACTTTCATCTTCAACTACTCTATCATCTTCAGCCTCAAATTCGGTAAACATAGAAAGAGGTTGTACCCGAACAAAATTCAAATCTCCCAATTTCCCTGGATTATCGATGATGATAACATAGTATGGTATATCCCCCTTTATTGTTTCACCATTTCTGTCAATAAACTCTTGTCGACATAGCCATATTTGTCCTATTCCAGGTTTAGGTGATAAATGTGGTAATGGATTAACAGAATTGTTTCCGGAACTTAGACCCATTTCCTCAATAAATGATGTATATGTATCATTTGCCAAAGTTTCATCAACATCATCCGATCGTAGTTCCGATGAGAATTTAGAATTATTCAAATATTTTAAAATTGTCTTCAATTCTCAAAGCATTAATCAGTATTAATTTTTACAAGATATTGATGCAACTTTTCTAGAAAAACTATCCCTTCCTCCATATTTCTTGGCTGATAAACCTTTCCTAATTCTCTTCTGAACGATGCAATGATATCTGCAATATACTCTGGGGGTTTATTGTATTTTGAACTAATTTCAACAAGTGATGGAACTGCGTCAGCAAAGAACAAATCAAGAATAATGGGAAGGTTACTATATTCAATTGCGTTTGATATTTCTATTATCTGATCCTGAAAAGATATTGTTTGAAGGGTATTTCTCTCATTAACAAAAGTATCAGACTCTTCCTGTGAGAAAAATTGAACTAGCTTGTTTACAAAGAAATGTGTTTTATATGAATCCGGTATTTTGGCAATATATTTTAATGCATTTGATCCTATCAAGCTTTTTAAAAAACTATGGAATATAACCGTCTTCTCTTTTTGATTAGACGATTCAGAATCATCACTATTGGTGCTTGGAATAGATCCAGAATTAGAATAACTGCTAAAAATCCTAAGGAATAGGGATAATAAATACCTGTACCCTTTCTTTGAAAGGGTGTTATTTGCTAATTCATGTATATATTTTGGATGACTCATCCTTTACACATTTTGAGCTGCCAAATAAGATCTTTTTGTTGTTGGTAGTTCAACTCGTTTATATTTTTCCAACCTCTTCTCAACATAAGTAGATCATCGATAACATATGGCATTGAAAGCATCAGTAAAAAATAGGAAGTGATGAGATCTGTTCTTAATTTTATCTTAAAAACGCAACTGCCCTGCTTATAACTTCTCGATGTGCCGGGAGCAAGCTGGAGTGTATAGTTATCTCTTCTTATCTTTTGTACTATCGATGGGTGAAATTCTTCAGGTGACTTATTTTTTGCAAAACCTGTTGTCCAGATGCGGTTTGGAGCCTTCCAAAGAGAACCTTCAGGAGTGAAGATAAGGGCATATGTTTTTGAGTAATCCAAGGCAGTTCATATTTTACTTAACATTCAATTATCAAACTAATTAATAATTTTTATCAACTCAAAGTTCATGATTCTTTTTCATATAACAGCTAGGTTGATATTTGGTTGAGTCTTTGTATCTACATCATAGTAATAATGGTGTAAATTCCCCAACCCTCTACAATCAGCAGGAGGTAAAGAAGCATATTTTTCTAATTCGTACTTCTCCCAGGACTCTTGAGAAGCTATTTCATGAAAATATCTGTACAAACGTATTAATCCATCGGTTTCGCAGATCCTGTTTCTGAATATTATTGAATAATGACAATCTGTTCTAAATTTGTCAAAAATCCGGATATCATCCAATGGATCAGCGATTCTTACCAGAATATGTGTATTGTATCTAACTGGGTCATCAATTTCAAGAATCTTCCATCCGTTTTTTATAAACATGTATTTTGAACCGTCAGGATTAAGAAATGAGATCCAATAATGCTCATCAATAACACGTCTTTCTGAAAAGGTTTGATCATATATTCCTCGATATACTCTACGGATTATAAATTCAGGATTTGAATTAATTGCTGATTCAATTTTTTCAGACTCCAGGACCCTATTATCGGAAAATACAGAATAATACATTTTGGTTTGTACTTTTTATAAATTTAATCTCTACAAATAAAAGCCGGAAGATGAGTCCTTTCATCCCTGGTCTTTTGGTATTAGTTCAATAATCTATTTCCCCTTTCCGGATAATAATTAATAACCTCGTATGCAGCATTCTCATCACTATTCTCAAGCCTTATAATCTTCTCCTTCAATTCACGAAGGTCATCCAAAGTTAACGATCTCTCTTTGGGCGAAAAAACGAATAAAAACTCAATCCGGGGATCGTCTGAGATCAGTTTACCATCCCGTTTGAAGAAGTTGAAACTGTTCTCACATCTGATGAGAAAATAATTTGTAAGAATGAACCTTGAATGGCTTGAGTATTTTATCAGATTTAGCGTATAATTATCCTTACCCAATAGCTGATCCAGCTCAATTTTGATCATGGCATGTTTTTGTTTGAAATTAACCTGAAATTTAGCTGGGGGATCGGAACAAATAATGATCTCAAGAGGAACTGATTTTGGAGCTCTTTGACAAAGCTCTTTTAATAACTTGCTAAGGTTGTCCTTAATGGTTTGATTTGGTTGGTCTATAAGAATGTAACTATCGTTTATTAATATACTATTTACAGGATGGGTAAATTCTTGCAAAGAACTCCAGGAGTCAAATCGTTGGTGAGGATTTAACTTTGCGTTATTCGTTACCTTTCGCTTTGAGTCTTGTCTTTCTCCATAGTAAACAGTCCACTTCTCTTCAAAATTCGTCGGAGAAATATACTCGTATCCAAAACGTTTACAAAGATCCTCACACTCAGCGTTATCAAAGGTTAGAAGAAAGAGTTTAAATGGCGATCCAGATTGATAATAGGAATTGTTGTCAATTTCTGTTGGGAAGTTGGGATCCGGTTTGAGAGTAATTGGGCCATTGTTAATTAATAATTCTAATATAGGATCCTCTTTGATCTGCTGCTCAAACTCTTCGTAATTATTATGATTTGTAATGACAGTCAGATCAGAACTCCTTGATAGGAATCGTTTGAAATCGGAAAAATTAATTGACTCAACCTCAATGCTCTTGGCAAGTAATTTTGTAAAGTTTGTATCAATAATTAGTTCCATAACTAATTATTTGATGCATTTTTCAGCCTTAAAAGATCAAGCTTAAGGTTGATTGCTTCATCAAAGAAACCGGGACCGAAATCATCAGAAAGACGTCCATCAGATAGGATATTGATTTCTCGTACCTGGGGATCATCTTTCTTCAATCTATAAGGATCCGTAAAATATTGAATAACTACATCTTCTGGTTTAAGCTTCTTTTCGGCAACAAGATACTGTAATCTTCTAATTATATATTCACTGTGTGTTTCGATAATATATGTTGGATTATTGAATTTTATCAACCCATCAGCAAAAAGGTCAGCCAACCTGGACTGAAATGATGGGTGTAAATTTGATTCGGGTTCTTCAATTAAGTATAGTAACTGGCTGATAAAAAGCATGCCATGTCTCGTATTCCTATACGTAGTATTTGATCCAAGATAACATATTAGTGTAAATACTTGTTTAATTCCGAAACCAAAATCAGCTAAGTTGATTTTTTCTTTACCTCTCTGAATTTCAACTCTGAATACAGAATCATCTATTTCAATAACATCAAATTTGTCTCCAATATTAAATCCCTTTGGGCCAATCCATGTTTCCACAAATTTTTTCATCTCAATAGATTCTTCGTCAACTTGATTCAATATTTTTTTTAGAAATAGATTCAAGTATGTCTCTTCTTGATATGGCCTAAAAAGTCTTGTTTTATTGACTTTTTCTGGCGATATGTGCATGCAATTGAAATACCTATAAAAGTTTCTATAATAACTAATCAATCGACTCTTAATTTCTCTAATATGAGAAATCGTACTTTCGCAAAGAAATGTTTTAAGAGGAAAATCAACAATAAGTTTTGCATATTCAGGATGATCTTGAGTAAACTTAGGAAATGCTGTAAAAATATCTCCTACTTTATGGCTAATCTGATCATATGTTTCCGCAACATCTTTATTAATAATAACAAATAGAATTCCCTCTTCGACGTTCTCAAAGTATTCATAATCTGATATATCAAAGAACCTATTGGACAAATACACTGTTACCATATTCTCGAAATCTTCTATGAAAGACATCGGGACTTCCTCACTTCCAATAATACTATAAAGCCTGTTTATATCAACCAATTTTATCTTTTCAGCACCAAATTCAAGATCAGAAAACGAATTGATGTTATTCATTTTTTCCTGATCATCTTGTATGGATTCAATATATTCATTGATATTTCGAAAAAATTCTCCTAAATTGACAAAGTATCTATAAGTAATGCCATCAATCGATTTGTACTCAACTAATGTCTTTTCATTGTGTTTAATTTCCAGGCTCTCGAGGACCCCGTCATTTTTCGTTGAACTATAAGTCAAAATGAATCTTAAAATGTTATTTTTATAAAATAATGGAACGACATTCGATGAATAAGTATATGAAAAGCTTTGTAGATCGATATCGATAGAAAGTGAGATACTATTTGAGTTACTTGATTTATTGATTATACTTGCGAATTTACCAAGCGTGTTATAGTGATTTTTTAATGATAAATGTTCAAACAAATTATTCGAATTACTGTCAATTAATTGGATCGCCTTAATAAAAGAACTTTTACCTGAATTATTAGGCCCAATCAAGATTGTTATTGGCGCTATTTTAAAAGAGGTCTCATTCTGAAAGCACCTGAAGTTTTCAAGACTTATTTTCCGGAGATTGCTCATAGTTGTATTGAGAATTAGAATTTAAAATAGATCAGACATCTCCTTTGGTATCTCTGTCGACCATATCGATGTTGGTCACCATCTCTACAACCTGAGCCAACAACCTTGGAGTAGGGACCATAAAGGTCGCTCCCTTCATGAATCTGGCATATGAACTATTATTAGTGCCAAGGCTGACCATAAAATCAAACACCCCATCTTCTTTCCGAAAGAGGGAAAACATGACTTCCGGGTCGGTATCTTTGAACCTGCTCCAGCGGAGTTCAGTCTGGCCTGGTGAGAAAATCGGTTTTTCGATCGGAACCTTCAACAAGTTTGCCCGTTGTTCCTTTTGTGTCTGCAGTTCATCAAGTCGTTTGATGAAGAGCAGGTAGGTCATCTGTTCGATGACTGTAAGAGGGTTGGAGAGGCCTCCTGTCCAGAAGGCGTTCCATACTTTATCGATTTTTGATCGGAGATCGGGGGGGAGCATTTATTTATTCTTTATTAAATTATTACACCAACAAATTGTTTCTAATAAACCATGGAATAAACTAGTGATAAAGTAACTAGAAGGAAGATTCTCCAAGGAAGAATCAACAACTGGATTATGATCACCGTAGTTACTTGCTGCCATAAAAAGATCATCTGACCAGTGGAAAATAAAAGATGGGATGGTTCTTTGATCCCCATTGATAAAATTCCTAATCTGACCTGTTCTTTTACCGGGATCACCTTTAAAGTCAATCAATGGCTTGTGAAGGTATTGTTCATATAAAATATCCCAAATGTGTTCATGCACCCTTCTTAATTCAGCTAGATTACGTATTCTTGAAGCGGCATCATTTGATTTATATTTTTGGGTTTTCAAGAAATGAATTATTAAATCATAGTTTGATTGTTCAAAATAATTCTCCATGAAAGAAATAACATCCGGATGATCCTTATGTAATTTTCCAAGGTCAGAGTCGATGAAATTCGCTTTAATGTGTTCAAATAATTTCTCTTCTTGCCCCTTTTCAAAGATGGGACATGGAACAGTGGATTCAATTTTCAATTTTATATCGGCAAAACCGGTATTTATTGCACATGAAAAAGTCCTGTGCACTTTTTGTTCAAGTATCGCGAGTTCCCTAAAAATCTTGATAAGGTTCGATTCACTCTCTTCACCAGGAGATTGACCTTCTTTAAGGTAAGCTCTTGCATCAAGAACGATAAACTTGTATTTCTTGTGGTCTGTTTCAAGAAGTTCAAAAAGTACTTCCACATTGTTAACCACTGAGACAAGGATTCTATGTTTTTGCGCTCTAAGAATAAATGATTGTGAATACAGTTCATCATCTTCGTAAAGCAGAATAGTAATCGGCTTTGAGAGTTCAACCTTCATCAATTAAGAGCTTAATGGCAAATACAGTTTAAATTTTACTTTGAAATCCTTATAGTGTGGATTAAAATCTCTATCAACAATAATATATCCACCTTGATTTTCAATCAACTTTTTAACCAGATATAATCCGTAGCCTCCGCCAAGTGCTTTATCTTTTGATATATTTCTTTTTGTATACGAAGCTAAGTTGAATGATTCAGGGAGTTCCTTTCCATTATTAGCGATTTCTAACTCAACAAATTCAGCATCAATATCTGATTTCTCTATATTAATTCTTATAATATTCTTTTCCGTATATCTAATGTTTGTAAAACCATGTTTTAGTGCATTTTCAATTATTAAACAAATTATTTCTTTCAATAAAGATTTGTCCGCAAACACTTCTATATCTTTACCGAAAATTTGAATTGTTGCATTTGATCCTTGATATCTTGTAAGAATTGAGTCGAAGATAAATGATTTTAACCTGATATTCTCTCTTGGGCCACTTGTTTGACCAATTCTCATGATAACTTCCGTTTTTCGAAGTGTATCTTGAATATCACTAATTTGTTTTTTAATCCTATTAAGGACGGAATCCAGCCTTAAATAGTTATTATCTATGTTAGTATGAGTATTAATTGGTTCGAAAAGGAAATCACTCATCGAGATATTCTCACTTGCGTTACTTTTTAATAGTAAAAATTCTGAAAGACTCTCGATATCCATTCCTATTCCTGATATCGGTGTTTCAATAGAATGTTTTAATCTGGACAATAAATCATAAATTTCTCTATCTGATTTCTCAGATTGCTCATCTGATAAATCGATTAATTTTTCCGAAAAGAATTCAGAAACATTTTTCTGTTGATCTGCAACTGGGATAAGTTTAATCTTGACTCTTCGAAGATCATTTATTGTAAACCGCTCTATCGTGATCCCTTTCTTGAAGGAGGCAACTTGATCCTGGAAGTATTTTTGTCTTATCTGGATAAATAGATATTCCGGGAGTAGACGATCCTTTTTTGTTCTAATACTAATAACTTCACTAGAGTGCAATGATTCAAAATTCCCAAGAAATATCGTTGGTTTTAAATGCCGTCCAATTGAAGAGATTAAGACACATTTACTTCGAAGGATTTTTGATTGGTAATTAATTGGTGAGAAATTCTCTATGTATCTTGTGATATCCTTTTTTTGAATAAACCCTTTCGCATTCTCCCTTGAAAGGTTTGAGACTTCAATTATTGGAAACCCTTGAACTCCAACCTTCTTTTCTTTTTCAATTCGAACCCCTTGTGAAATATTTTCTGTAAGCTCACCAAGCTCAACGTATTCATCTTGAGACAATTCATCAAAATCAGTTTTAAAGGTTAACCATCCGCTTTGCAAATTATAATCTAGTTTTCTAATAAAATCGATTGAAACAAAGCTAGATTTGTTAGGAATTTCCAACTCATTAAGATACATATCAGCAACTTCTCTTGTTTTTGCTTTATCCTCAATATCTAATGATGAAGCGTCACAAATAAAAATCTCTTCTGCTGCTGGGCTTGAAATAGGAATTTTAGATAAAATAATTATCGCACTGCTGATTGCTGCGTACGGTTGAAAAATACCTCGAGGTAGTTGAATAATTCCTTTGATTAAACCATTGTCGACCAGATTCGTTCTCAGGTCTTTTTCTGCCTTATTCATACCAAAAAGAAATCCTGTTGGAACAACAAGGACTGCTTTCCCTTTATTACTCAAATGATAGAGACAAAGTTGAATAGAATTGACAATTAAATTTTGAGATATTATCGTCTGCCATGGCTGAAGTTTTTTCTCCTTTACAGGAATTTTTCCAAACGGAGGGCAAGAAATTATTAGATCAGCATTTATTTTATCTTTCCAGGAAGAAAAAGCATCACATCTTTTATAAGTAAAGTTATTAATACCGTTAGAGATTAAATTTAACTGACCTATTACTACACTATTTTTGTCAATATCGCCAAGCGTGATTTTAATATTATTTCCCTTGTTAATGTTAAGGAAATCAACTAAGACTGAAGCTCTTCCAGCGAAGGGATCAAAAATATTATTTACCTGGAGCGATTTAAACAGTTGAGCGAGAAATTTTGATAACCCCTTTGGTGTTGAAAACTGATAGCTATTCTTCCTGTCATCCCATGAAAATTCATTGACTATTTCGTTGTAGAAATTTCCAAATTCTTCATGTGAGGGTTTTGTCTTAGCAGAAAAAATAAATTGGTCAAACGCTTGAAATACTTTATAAGCTTCATTAGTATTCAATTCTTCAATAATAGTTACGATATCATCTTCAAAGGCTGGATCATTTATGTATTTACCACATATATTTGTTATCAGTGATTCCAAATAAGATTTCTTCCCATATAGAGCAGTAGTGATTTTACCATGCTTTTTATAAATGGTGAATATCAATAATTGAATAAAAAAATCGTAACGCCATTTATCTCTTTTAAATATTTCGTTAAGGTCTTTGGCAAGGTTCTGATAGGGTCTGATTGCTATACTTAGTAATTCGATTTCCCCTGAATCAATTATTCTAAATAGTGTGGGATATTTCCGCACACGAGAGATAACCTGATGCGATGATAGTGGGGAGCCATCTCTTTTGTCATATAACCTCCGTGCTTGTATGATCTTAACTACTTCATTCGGAGTTAATGGGGTTCCAGTTTCACTGAGAACCAATTCTATTGCCGCATGAAGGGTTGTTTTCATTTTATTTAAAATTCAAACTCAAGATAAAGTTGAAATGGTTTTTATATGTTATTTGTGTAAAGATATCAAATCTCTTAATTAAAAATTGAGTTAGATGTCAATTTCTTCAATTCGTCATTGGTTCTTCTGGTTATGGGATACTCCCTACTATAATCATAATGGTTCATATCATTTCTCAGTAGCTTCATCATACGCTGCTTCCCAATCTCTTCAAGAACCTCTAATTTCAATTCATAGTTTGACTTTGGAAGAGAGAGTTTCAAAATAACCACAATGAACTCCAGGCAAAAAAGCACAAGTGTGACTATAATATAAATAGCACACATCCAACCATCTGTACAGATCAGATCAAATATAGCCTTAACCCTCCCTAGCAAGGCGTCGTTGCTGAATGAGGCCTCTATCGCAGCTTCAGCCTCAACCTTCTTTCTTGAGACCTCAGATTGAAGTGTTTCTTGGTCTCTTTTTGCCTGATAGTAATCTTTCTCGTTCTCAGCTGCAATAGTCATTTTTATCCGGGTTATATCATTGACACCCCTAACTCCGCTGCCACCGGTACCATCCGCTTCTTTGGATACCTTTTCGAGCGATTGTGCCCAGAGTGCATATTTTGACTGAACCAGCTGATCCTGGGAAGCCAGCTTAGACTGATAACTTTGATCTACTGTTTGTGTAGCCTCCTCCGACAGAATCTCCTTATTCTGGACCATTTGCTGATCGATGTCACTTTTAAAGATCACCTCATCGAATGCTATTGAACCTAATATGGCGATTAGAAACCCCAGGAAAACGCGAAAAACCATGACTGTCTTACTCCCATTTGACATAATGATACTTCGCTCAACCATGAAGATGATTCCAGAGGCAACCAAGGCAGCTATCAAAGCCATTGTCCAAGACCCTTGCAAGACCCCAGTTGCCAGTAATAATACATTAATAAACCACATGGTTACAGGAAGAAAGAGGACACTCACCAGGGTTTTGACCTTTTTTCTACTCGTCGGGGTATCTGATTTCAACAGTTGGTAATCGTCACCAGAGATCATTGATGCGAATTTTAACATGGCGTTTGGTTTTTAGTGAAACAATCCGTTATCTATTCCAAAGATTCTTAACTCATTGTATTCTTCCAGTCCTCGGATGAATCCATCGCGATAAGAATGGACAACTTTCATAACCCAACCTTCGTCGGATGCCGAAAGTTCCTTTTCCAACTCAAGCCGGGCAATCATGGCCCTGAAATCATCAGCCGTAGCCTCAATACGCCGGAGGATTCGTTCAGAAAGTCCTTCTACATCAAGACTGCGCATCTTTAGATTCAGCAACTCCCTACGCTTCTGATCGATTGACTGGTCCAACTGAAGCCGGAAATCGGCTTTGATACTTCTGACTCTGTTATCGAGGATATCCTGCGTATGGTACTGGTATCCATCGCTATACCCTCTCTTGTAAAAATCCTGATCCAGAAAGGATTCAATCCGCCCACCCCCTGCATGCTTTTCGGCCACTGTGTTTTCATCACCTGGCGGGTTTGGATCCACAAAAAGGTCACCCAATCCATCCAGATTGTACTCCTCCATGGTTGCAGGGTCGTTTATTGCTCCGCTTTGAGCAATTTGATTTATACTACTGCATTTGCTGTTTTGACCGAAAAATTTTGAGATCCAATTCATGGCTTATAGATTAAAGGGTTAAACATTGAAAACAGGTACTTTATAATATTTGTGGCCGATCTGATGACAATCCATACATAGGGTTACCAGGTATTTATCTTGATATTCCCAAGGCATCTTTTTTTCTCCACTTTTTATGAAACGATGATATTGCCGGTGATGAACCTGAAGACTATTCGCATAACCACAATTGAGGCACCTCCCTTTGTCACGCTTTAGGATAACATCTCTTTTTGCTAACCATTCTGGCCGTTTGAGAAATTCGCCGTATGCTACTATCTCTGTATTTTGTTTTTGTGTGCTCATCTTTCTGTAATGTTTACCCGACAAAGATCCGTACGATCTGTTCAGTATATCTGAACTGTTATTTATTATTTCCCTGCTGTAATATTTTTTGTCCATGCAGCAAAGTAAAACTATATTTGTTCACTCAATCTGAACAGATATGTCAATCAATAAAAAAGCACTCACTCGATTTCTTGCCTACGATCGATTATTGAGGAAACAAGGCAGGAGATACACCTGGAAAGAGTTATTGGAAGCTGCCAATGAAGCGTTAGCTGAAGAAGGCCTTGCAGGTATCGGAAAAACGCAATTCTATGGTGACATGCAGTATATGCAATTCTCCGAATGGAAGGCCCCGATTGAAACAAAACAGGATCCGCTAGATAAACGGATCAACTATTTTTTCTACGAGGACCCGGAGTATTCAATCTCTAAACAACCCTTGAACGAATCTGAAATAAGCCAGTTAAAATCTGCCATCACTGTTTTGACACGATTCAAAGGAATGCCTCAGTTCGAATGGGTAAATGAGATCATACCCGCCATTGAAACAAAGCTTGGCCTGATAACCCTCGAGCATGATGTCATCTCTTTTGAAAGTAATCTGGATTATGAAGGACTGATTCACATTACACCTCTTTTTAATGCAATTGTCAATAAACGTGTACTTCGTATATCTTACCAGGATTTCAAATACCCAGTCCCCTATGATGTCGAATTTCATCCTGCACACCTCAAACAATACAGCAATCGCTGGTTTGCTTTTGGTTATAATCCTTCAAGGCCCGCAATAATCCAAAATCTGGCACTAGATCGTATCAAAGAAGTTGAAGAGGTTCGGGCAGAATATGTCAAACTAGATAAAGACTGGGAGGATTATTTTTCGGATTTTATTGGGGTTTCGAAACGAGAGGATGAGTCAGTAGAAATCAGGATCTTTATTACAGATATTGAACAAGCTTCTTATATTAGAACCAAACCACTCCATCAAACCCAGAAGCAATTAAAGGAGGTGGAGGGTGGTTTTGAGACAAGTATTAATGTGATCCCTAATTATGAACTGGAGAAACTGATATTGTCTTTCGGGGAGAGGATAAAGGTATTAGGGCCGGAGTCTTTTAGGGAGAGGATAAGAAATAGAGTAATAAAGGCAGCGAAGTTATATTAATATTGGTTTATACATCTTTTTCAAATCGTTTAATTCATAACATTGGCTGGCCTCAACTAGTTGGCAGACTAACAACCTTGCCCAGATTCTTTTAGGTCGGGTGGATTTAATGCAATAAAAAAGCCTACCCCTCCCGGGATGGGCTTTTCATTGATAGAGCCCTAAATCAAAGGGTGATGGAGAATTCGCCATTACTGCCCGGGATGTCTCGAACAGAGGCGGTGATGGCGCCACTGAAGAGGGTCGAGTCGAATTCTTTGGAGGCGCAATGATTCATCACCTGAATTCAGATTATAAAATTAATCCTCCCCCCCACCCAACCTTTCCCCCCTCTCTTTAGTCTTATATATTTTTAACACCATCTTTCATTTTTAATCAAAACACCCCGTATAGCCTCGATTCATCAAGGCTCATGTCAAATAAAAAATCCCACATCCCTATGTACCTCGACAGTTTCGACTTTTCAACCCAACTCAACGACCTCTTCACCCCAATCGAAAAACACTCCAACATCCATATCAATTACGAGGCTCACCCTGTTGCCTACGACGACGAATACGTGGTTGATTTCCGGGTCCTCTCGGTCAAT
>Ga0268276_1001503_pt1 | contig 22699 bp, 19 predicted proteins | sample saktaG_4_FD_190145 | JGI IMG/M metagenome (GOLD analysis project Ga0268276, IMG submission 190145) | Saline water microbial communities from Sakinaw Lake, British Columbia, Canada - sak_2010_1_5_45m | ecosystem: Environmental > Aquatic > Non-marine Saline and Alkaline > Saline ... | reverse complement strand
TAGATCTTCATGATGTGCCAAAGGACCGGCTTTTCTCCGATCTCGATCATCGGTTTGGGCTTGGTTACGGTCTCTTCCTGAAGCCGAGTACCCATGCCGCCCGCCAGTATCACAACCTTTAAATTATTGCTCATACGATCCTCCTAAAATTAGAGAGAAAAAAGAGAATAAAGGGGACGGTTCTATTATCATTCTTCGGCCTGCCCCTTTATTTTTTTGTCCCCTTTATTTAATTAAAATGGGGTCAGGTCTTGAATCTTGACTTTTCACTTGCCGCCCCCTGCTTTCGCTTGCTCCTTGCCCCTGTGTAGAATCTTACTGATACTGGAATAGTGCAAATTTAAATTGTCCGCTACTTCTTTTTGGCTATAGCCCCAGTTGTATATCAAATCGATAACTTTTTTATTTCTCGCGCCATTCTTTTTTTAAAATAATTTTGTTTTCCCCGGATCCAGCCTTACCAGGAATTCGTCGCAAGGAATACAGAGCACATTATCTTTCATTAACCGCTCTTTTCCGCGGTACAGTAAAAACGCGCTGCTTTGCGGGTATTCGGACTTAAAGCTTCTTAGTGAGCGAAGGTCCTCCGGCCGGATCTTTGCGGTATTCTTAACTTCTATGGCCCAAAATACCTCCTCCCCATATACTACAAAATCAACTTCAGAGCCGGACGCAGTCCTCCAAAAATAAACCTTGTTTTTTCCCCGCCGATAGGAACTCCATGCCATCAAATGCTGAGCGACGAGCCCTTCAAGCGCCGCGCCTTCTATTTCTTCCGGCCTGTCTAAAGCTCCACAAGGCCGCAGAGAGCGATAGACCCCCGCGTCAAAATAGTAGAACTTGGAATGCTTTATTAATACCCGTTTTGCTTTCTTTGAAAAAACAGGCACGCGAAAAGCCAAGAGCAGGTCTTCAAGGATAGTAATATATGACTCCACCACTTTTCTTTCAACTTCGCACTCCCTGGCAACATTACTCGTATTAAGCAGCGCTCCATGCGAAAAACTGATCGCCTCAAGAAATCTTGAAAAATTGCCTATGTTGCGCACCAGCCCTTCCGCCTGCACTTCTTCCCTGACATATAATGAAGCGTAAGTTCTTAATACCGCACCGGGATCGGGAGCAGAAAACACAAGCGGCAAGAGGCCTTGTTTTAGCGCGGAGGCAAGGTCAAGCTTTCTGCCAAGTTCAGCCGCCATAAAAGGATGAAGCTCCTGTTTGACCACTCTTCCTGCGAGCAGGTCCGCTCCCGTTTTCTTTAATTTCCGCGAGCTTGACACTGTAAGGATAAACCGAAACCCGAGCTTACGCTCAATAAGAGAATGCACTACGCTTAATAAGGCGGGAACTTTCTGAACTTCATCAATAACCACGGTCTTTTTTTCACCTGCAGCAAGCAGAAGCTCTTTTAGCCGTTCGGGCCTTGCGCTATACGAACGGAATTCGTCTGCTTCCAATAGATCGATCCAAACAGCGTCCGGCATATTCTTTCTAAGCCATGTTGATTTCCCTGTGCCGCGGGGCCCAAAAAGAAAAAAACTATGCTTGGGAGGCGTGAATAATCTCGGTATCATAGTTACCATATTAAGTCCTTTTTTGGAGTTAGCAACTCCATAATACTACAATTTACCCATAAAAAGTCAATAAAATAGTGCTAATTCCGTGTAAAAGTCACTAAAATGTTGTGTATTTTTTGTGTAATTCTGTACAGGTACCCCCTGATGGGGAAGATCTTGGGCATCCAGAAATACGAATCGTAATATTCGCTATCATTCCGATACCATCCGTGGCAGCCAAAAGGCAGTTTATGATTGCTTGCCTCAAACGCCCGCGCCGGGTAAGCATCGATCGAAAAACGCATCGCGTTTTCCTTGTCCGGCAGGTTTTTGCCGTGCTTATGAAGCAAGAGACAATTGATCAGGTCCTCGTTGATGTTCAGATCCAGCAAACGATCGATCTCCGGATTCTCGGAAGACAGCATCTTGATGAACGTATCGACTTTCCTTAAGGAAAGTCCTCCGTTGCCAAAGAATATCGACCCTCGCCTATCCTCAGTTAACACTTTATGTTTATACAGGTCAGTGAGCGGCCGCTCCGGCACAGAAGCGCCGATATAGTCATATCCCTGGGAGCACCAATAATCCAGCTCGTTCCTGAAAACGTAGGCATCCGGCTGGTACATCAAAATATATGAGTACTCCGCGAACCTGCTGTAAAAATCTGCTGTCAGCAAAAGCCTGCTATAGGACCTCACGCTTAAAAAGCTCTCATCCAGAAAGCGCTCGATCTTAAACGGAAACAGGCGGGTATAGTTTCCCGTGTCTAAGGATTGCGGCGCAATAAGAATAAGAGGATAGCCCTTAAAGATCTTAATGCATCTTTTTAAGGACGCCTTTTCAAAAAAATTGATCTCTTTCTTATAAGCCGGGATAACAATGGCGCAAGTAGTGATTGATGTCGGCATCTATCCCCTCTATTCGTTATGCTCTTTAATCGCCCGGTAAAGCCTGCGGAAGCAGTTCCTCGGAAAAAGCGCGATCGGTAAAAATACAGAGTAGCATTGCTTTATCAGCCACCGCATTAGACCCCACATTATTGGCGGGCAAATTTGTCGTGCCAAGCGTTCTATGTATGGCTCACGCTTCGCGGGAATAAGCTTAAATCCGCACTCCTCTATCAGCATTGACCTGAGCCGATTATTTATCAAATTGGAAATAGCTAAAAGCTTCCCCGGATCCATGCCTTGCGCCGCCTTGTTAAACAAATCCCTTGCCTTAGCAAGATTACCTGGAGAATTCTCCATGAGCCATCTGGTCGTCTGTAATGTTAATTCCGCAGCATCGCTTCTCAGTCCAAAGGTCAAGGCATCATTCCCTCGATGAAACCTCACAAAAATATCCGGCGTTGTCAAATAACAAACCTTTCCGTGTAAACTCAAGAAGACAGGAACTTGGCGGTCGTTGTCATGGCAATTCCCGGTTGCAAGAATTCTTAACACAGCATTACGCACAGCATCGGCCCTGCCTACCAAAGTAGAATAATGAAAATTGGCAGACGGAGTAGTCCACGCTAAACAAGCAAACATCACAGCCGCTTCGTCAAGGAAAAGCACGGGTCGATTAAAGTCGCACCCTGAAGCTACCCAAACAATCCAGGCATGTTGAATCAACGAAAATGGGTAGTTCTGTCCTTCAGTGTTATAGAAATTAGAGTACGTGGCGACGCATCCGGGATTCGACCGAAGCGCTTCCAATGACCTCGCAAGATGCTCGGGAGTCCACCAATCATCATCGTGAAGAACGGCAATAAATTCTGCCCGTGCTTGCCTTACAAGAACGTTACCATGTTCCAGTGCGCTTATGGGAGGGTCTTGGAAGATATACTTTATCGGTAAAGATTTAAATTTAGCGCAGACTGCCTGAGATTCACGGTTGCCGCCATTCTCCGAGACAATCACCTCTTCAATATCATTCAGGGCTGTTTGCCGCGCTACAGAAGAAAGGGCCTCTTCCAGAAATTTTGGCCTGTTTGCAGTTGAAATAATGACTGATATCGGTTTCATCTTAATGGGTTATTCTCCCGCATTTGATTTGGTTTAAAGCGACCAACGTGCTCAGGGCAAGCCGTATCTCTTCTTCATCCAGGTCGCTTACCTTGCTTACGTTGAGACCGTTCTTAAATGCCCGTAACTTCAGCATCCGGATCATTGTTAGCCAGATACTCTAGATAATGTCCCGCCACAAAACCGGAAACACCGGTTATGAGATATTTTTTACCCATGAACTCCCTTGATCAATCCTTTTTCCCAAGTTTAATCGCCCGGTAAAGCCTGCGCCAGCAGTTTCTGGGAAAAAGCGCGATTGGTAAAATTACAGAGTGCCAAAGCTTTATCATTCGCCATTTTATTGCAAAATAAGCATTCGCTGTCACCGTTGCTAATTTCAGCAGATTTGACTCCTTTTTCTGTAGTTCATGCTGATGCTGGCGCAGAAAGGTCATAGTGCTGTCCATCCCGTAGGTTTGTATGGCGTTATAGACCATTTCGCTAAAGTTAGCCTTATCGAGGCGAACTTGGAGAAAGAACGCAAAATAAGTTTGAGCAAGCATTGAGCGCAAAGCCGCCCGCAGGCCGGACCACTCGGTTTGGGGCAGGCCGACGTTGCGGTCAGAGCGCATTTGGTTGTCCAAAAACTTGAGGAGTTCACGGTCACCTTGCGCCTGAATTCGGCACGCCCATCTTTTCCAGGAATTCCGGCCCCAGTCTCTATAATAAAACATGCATTGGTTGGTAAATAGGACTTTCCCTTGAATCGAGGCGGCCAAGAAGACGGCGTTGTCACTATGGTGCCCTTCTGGAAATCGACGAACTTTAATCAAAACGTCCTTAAGAAAAGAGGTTGGGCAAACATAGTTGATTCCGCTGGATAGTGGGAGAGTTGCGCCACACCATGCCCGAATTAATTCCTTACACTGCAGGGTGTATGTTCCGTCCGGCATGCACTTTCTGGTAACCGCGCCATTCTCATCGATAACGCTGGTGGCCCCGTAAGCGGCGAGGATAGTTTTGTCCTGTTGGAGAAAACGCACGAGTGTTTCGACGTAATTGGCACCCAGGATATCATCGTCGGACAATATCATAGAGTACTCGCCCCTGACTTTTTTCAAGGCCTCCGAACTATTCTCATATGCTATTCCTGTCACCATGCTCTGTAAAAACTCTATGCGCGCATCGTCAAACGAACGTACCACGTCCGGCGTTTCGTCGCCGGAAGCGTTATCGCGGACGATGATCTGCAGATTCTTATATGTCTGCCCCACCGCGGATGCCAACGCCTGGCGTAATAAACGCGGCCGGCGATAGGTCGGTATTACGATGGAAACTAGAGGGTCAGTCATAAATTCCTTTTAGGGGTCATAAAGCAATAGATCGCGGTCAATATTATCCTTATTGTCTTCATACCACTTATACAGCTCGCCTATTGCCTCTTCAATGGGAGTAAATCTGAAGCTGCCTATTTCGTTCATGAGCAGAGAATTATCGGCCGTATATTCTTTGCCGAAGCCGGAGGTATGCACGATAATCTCTGGGTTTTTTCTGGAAATTTCATTTACTTTTTTAGCCAGGGACAGTAATTCAAATGTTTCATGCGGCGCCACGTTATAAATTCTGCGCTTGGCTGTATTATTGACGAAATAATCGACGACCTTACACAGATCATCAATATAGAGATACGAAAAGATCCTGTTTTGTTTAACGGTTATGGGAAGGCTGTAAATCACTTTGCAAATAGCATTGGAAATAAACTTGGTATGATAATCTTCATATTTCCCGAATACCCCGAATAGCCGCAAGTTAACGATATTGCCGCTTGTCTCTATGTATTTTGAACAAGCCCATTTTGAAAACCCAAGTTCATCGGCCGGGACGCGCCTGTCAGGATCCCCTTCTTTAACCCTGGAGATATCGTAGCGCTGGTCATATTCGGCGCCCGTCCCCAAAAATATCATTTTTGGAAAACAATCGCTGTTTCTCACGAGATTAAAGAACATTCTCAGATTGCCTATCGCGATATCTCTGGGGGCCTTGACTTTTCTGGAGGCGGGCATGCTTGCCGAATGAATAATAACATCAAATTTATTGAGCCGGAGATAGCGCTTCACCGCGTCATCGTCGAAGAGCTCCAATTCTTTATGCGTTGGAGCTAAGACGGCGTATCTTCGCTGAAGATACTCAAACAGGTTCCTGCCGATAAATCCACTGCCGCCGGTGATTAGAATCTTCATTTTAAAACCATGGCCTCTCTGCAAAACATAGCGATCCCCTATACGGCATAACAAATGGTTTCGTCAACGTAGTCTGAATAATGTCGTAAATAGACCCTGTAACCCGGGTTAAGCTCCTTGATCAAGAGAGGGATATTCCAGAAATTAGAAGGCCAATGGTATACACATATCACTAATTTTGGCTTATCTTGACGTATAATTCTCCGCGCCCCCCTGAGGGCATCGATTTCAGCTCCCTCGATATCCATTTTGATAAAGGTCACTTTTTCATCGCGTTTTAAGAAGCCGTCGAGACGGACAAACTGACGGCGGATCTCATTTTTTCTTCCGGAAGAAATGCATGAACTCACTGTTCCTAACTCAGAAAAACAAAATTTTCCAGAAGAAGAGTAGACCCCTTTGTTAAATACGCTGATACGCGGCCATCTCGACCTTTCGATCGTCTTTTTAAATTTCTGGAAGTTTAGACGATCGGGCTCAAAAGCATAAACCCTGGCGTAACGCCCTTTTGTGTACCGGTAAAATATTTTCAGCGTATCCCCGGTAAACGCCCCACAATCTACAAAAACTTCGGAAGCGCCAAGCGTAATAATGGGCGGTTCAAAATACATATCATATTTCGATCTTATTCTTGCGATGTTCGCCGGATCAAATGTTAATCTATACTTGAGGATATGAAAAAAAGTTTTTCTGGATTCCTCATCCTCAAAAAGTTTATACAGTTTATCTATTTTTGCCTGATTACGCTCGGAAAATAAAGAGTTAAATATATCCTTGTAGCGGGCACAGATGAAAATATTAGGAAATTTGTGTGTCAAAAATGATATTGGGTAAACTAGCGTAAAACCTTTTCTGGACAAGATATCATATATTTCATTTTGATAGATAAGACTTGCTATCAATATCGGGGTGCGACGAGACATGCGCCCGAGCTGCTGAGGCGATAAAACCTTTACTCCTCCTATGTACGAACCCCAGAGGTCCCGGTTGCCGTCACAAAAGGCATGAACAGGGATAGAGCGCTCCCGAAGTTTTGATAAGAAGTCTTGTCCCATTACCCTGGCTCCGTAAATTACTACGGGGTGCTTTCTGTCAAATATATATGAGGGGTCGGGGAAGGCCTTGTCGATCTTGCGTTCGTAATCATGCTTGCTTATGGCAAATAAGCGCTTAATGTCGTAAACCATATATTAATATATCCTTTACTGTTTATACCTTACTATTTAATATCAAAAATATTTAATGATGATCCTGTTCTTCAAAAAGTACTTATATTGCGAGTATTCCCCGTACGATATTAACAAAATTCATCCTTCGTAAATAACGCATACATAGATATCGGATGCGGCTTTCCATATGTTTTTGCAAGCTTATTTTTAATAAAATTCCTGTCTTCACCCGCAAGGCATATCGGAGACCTGTCCTTAAACCATTTTACTCTCATTCCGTTTTCAATAATTTTCCGAAGGGGTTCGTCGAATATATTGCCGACTGATATGGATAAAAATGGACAGGGAGTCACATCGCCGTATGGGGTTATATTAATACCCTCCTTTAAAGCGGGACAACCATTTTTAATTCCCATATAACTGTATATATCGCGTTTTATCACGCCGTGCTGCCTATTCAAATCATAAAGGTACTTGGCATCTTCGGGATCGATAAGCAGGTCGAAACGGCCTTCCCAATTTCCAACCGGAATGGCGATAAACGCTGAAACAATAAAACCGTTCTTTTTCGCAAATTCGATCAATCTAAGCAACTGCGGATCTCTGACGCTTTGCTTAGTGACCACGGTATTTATAGTAACCATTAAGCCGGTTTTTTTAGCCTCGCTCATCATCTCAATGGCATGCTTAAACAGTCCCTGTCTATTACGATTCTCGTCATGTTGACTCGCATCAAAATAATCAAGGCTTATGCAGAGCTTATCAATACCCATATTTTTGAGATGAGCGATCTTATCCCTGTTGAGCAAGATAGCATTTGTAACAATCTCGACTAAAAATTCGTTTGGGTTAACGGCATTCACCACATCTTCAAGATCCGGCCAAAAAAGAGGCTCTCCTCCATAAATTGACCATTTATATACGCCAAGTTCATTTGCCTGACGGGACAGATCTTTTAAATCATGAGGCGTAAGTTTCCGATCTTTCTTTGTAAACTTTGCGGCCAGACAATGCTTGCATGTAAGATTACAACCATACGAATATGCGAGGTCAATTGTGGAAAGGGTTATCTCGCCTTTGTTTGATTTTTTGTCGGCCTGGATAAACTTGTCGTATACGATAGGCTTTTCTCGTTTAAGCCTTTCCCGTGTTTGCATTCTATACCAGTTATCAAATTCGACGGTATCTGCCACCTTGACCCCCCTTAATTCCCGCAGTCATTATACCTAACTCAATAGAAACAAAATATTTAATGATGATCGTGTGCCTTTTTAGCTCTCAGGCGACTGGGAGGTACTGCATAGCACACTAACCCCCAGCCAATCTCATTGTATCTTCTTAGGAAAAAAGAATAACCCTGATATAAAGATTTTATATAGGATGTGATCTGCCATAGATCGCTAGGTTTATGATAGACGCATATTGCCAAAATCGGCGTATATTTCTTTATTGTCTTTCTGGCTCCTTTTAAAACGTCCAGTTCAGCACCTTCAATATCCATCTTAATGTAAGTAGGCTTACATTCAGAAAGAACACTATCCAAAGGTACGCAATCAACTCTAGTAGCGCCTTTGTCATTGATCGTAGAGGCATCGTTACCATAAGCGTCAAATCTTACTTTCCCGGTATTTTTACCAACTGCTGTTTTATATATTTTAATCAGATCCTTATCCTTTTTCATACTTTTAATAAAACGTTTCAATTTTTTAAAACTTTCAGGATCCGGCTCGAAACAAATTATCTTTTTAAATTTTTTATTCTTTTGTAGAAAATTCCTTACTGTATCACCGTAGAATGCTCCACAATCTATAAATATTTCGCTATCTGTCCTGGTTATTATATCAAAAGGAAAATATTCATCTTTTTGAGAAGTCGCCGGATAAGAATGGCTAAGTATGGGCGAAATAAGTAATTTTAAATGGCCGATAAACTCTTTGCGAGAGTGCGCTTCTTTAAAAAACACGGAAGCTTTTTTGATATCTGCGGCCTCTTTGAGTATATCGCTGGGTAGCGTCAGGTGATAATAGGGTAAAAAATATCTTGGATATTTCCAAGCTAAGGCCGGAAACTGAATGACTCTTTTACATTGCAAACGTTTTAATTGTTTTACTATCGCAGTGGTAGAACTGTGCAATGACCAGATTGTAATAATAAATGCTGCTTTCGTCCTAAATCTTCTGGCCGCATCTGTCGGAGAGATAACCTTGATGCCCCTAATATAAGAACCCCATTTCTTGCAATCATTGTCAACAAAAGCTAGCGGCTTAATTCCTATCTTTTTAAGACTTTCAGCTGACATTCTACCAACTTTACCAGCGCCAAATAGTACCAAAGAATTATTGAATGGTTTTGATATCCGATCAAAAGCAGTGTTTTCTCTTTTGACCGCAGCAGCAACATCTTTTTTCAATAGATCATTCAATTTTCCAAAATAATTATTTTTCATTATTGTTTAGCGCCTTTGTGTTTCATCGCTTTCCCAATCGTCTTGTTCTTTTTCAGTATTTCTACCAACTCAACAAAGGTCCCATCCGGATCACGACAAAAAACAACTTTTACTAAGCCATCCTCAGATTCCTGCGGCCGACTATTAAAAATAACTCCTTTATTAGACAAAAATAAATATTCTTTTTCGATGTTCTTAACGGTAAAAGCCACGTGGGAGCATCCAATGTCGTTAATTCTATTTTTACCAGCTTTTTTTGAAACGGGAAAATGGTAATTTAATAACTCTATGAGGCATCCGTCTTTTGCGGCCAGTTTCACTGTTCTAACATTCACTTTTCTCAATCCCAGGACCTTATCTATATATGAGCCCTTCTCTTTCATATCTCTTTTTATCTTTAATCCCAGCAGATCGCGATAAAAGACAAGGGACTTATTTATGTTTTCTACAACTATGCCCAGATGCCTGATATTTTCCATTTTTCCTGTCATTAAATTGCTAATCTATTCAATCTCACTTCGTCGGAGATCATCCGACCATTAAAGGATATTATAAATTTTACATACTCCGCGATCTCTTTAGGGTCTAAAAATGTTTTGAAATCTTGATTTTTTATCCGTTTTCCCATCTTTGTTTTAGCGCCGCTGGGTGAAACACAAAATACTCTAATGCCATATTTCTTTAATTCATCATACAGCGAGCGGGATAATCCTAGTAGAGCATGCTTTGAAGAGCAATAAATCGCTGTTTCCTTTACTCCTGAATAAGCCGACGACGAGCCGATGCTCACGATCCTCCCCCATTTATTTTTTTTCATGCACCGGGAAAAAGCTTTTGCGAATATAAACGGGGCCCTGACATTTACATTAAAACAAGTTTCAAAATCTTTCAGTTCGGAAGTTTCCAAATATTTTACCGGAAATATACCTGCACAATTAATCAGGATATCAATGTCCCGGAATTTCTTTTTTGCTGAACAAATAATATTTTCTATGTCCTCGACACTGTTCAGATCTCCTGATTCACAGGCGATTACCACATCTCTTCCATACAAACTTTGTAGATGAGCTTTTAATCTTTTTAGCTTAACGTTATTTGTCGAGGTCAAAAACAAATTACAGCCGCTTTCTGCCATTTTGGCGGCAATATTTCTTCCTATTCCACCCGTAGCACCGGTTATAAAACAATTTTTACTTTTAAGGATTTTCCCTAACTCACGCATTTTTCATACCTCCATAGCCGTCTTTTCTGATTACCGATTATTAAGTCAAGGGCAGCGCTATCATGTTGGACTGAAACTCATCCCGTTTTAAGAACGGCCATAAATCCTCCAAAGACGCTGAAACATCTTTTTTAACACACCGACTTTTCATGTCTATCCAAAATACCTGAGGAAAGAAACTCCCGCCATTTTTTAATAGGCTTCTCATCCTTCAATTCCAAATATGGCCCAAAATCCCTGCAAACAACTGGATCCATAAGATCTTCTTTAGCCGAATTCCACCAATACCATGCCTCATTATTCATTCCATCCAGCCAGTACTCATAACCTAATACGATCTTCCCAACTATATGCTTATCATAAATTGTAACGATATGCTTCATCAATTCCTTATGGACTTCCGTTTGCAGACATCCTTCGGTGCGCAGAACATTGCGATTCCGCAAAAAATTATATTTTATATTCGCATCGTACTGAATCTTTTTTACTTCCTGCGCACTAAAATCTTTAGTAGATACTGCTGCTTGAGACCTTATGTGCCGTACTTTTGCATCGATTTTGCCTATTTCTTTTGCTTTCTCATAAAGCAGAGTTCCTGGAATTGGGGCATATATATGCAAGGCACTCCAGTCACCGTTAATTTTTTCTACAAAATCTATTGTTTGATACATATCCTTAAGACCTTCCCCAGGGATGCCTATAATAAAAAAGATGGCCGCGAAGATACCTTCATTTCTCGCAGCATCCCTAATTTCCAAAGCCTTCTTATAATCAATTGGTTTATGAATAATATCCCTGGCAACGCGCTCAGAACCTGATTCAATGGCCAGCGAAATAAACCGGCATCCAGCTTTGCGCATCCTTCGAATTAATTCAGGATTTAGCGTTTGTATCATTAATCCATTTGCGCATCCCCAGGCAAAATTCTTTTTACTTTTTTTTATCTCTTCTTCAAATTTATTGCAAATTATTTTCAGTCTCTCAGAATCAAGCGAAAAATTATCATCGCAAAAACCGAAATCGGTAACACCATACGCATCTCTTAATCTTTTTGCTTCTTCTATTACCCTGGCCGGCGAATGGTATCTAATTGTTCTGCCCCAAAACTTACGAGTAGAACAAAAAGAGCAATTAAAAGGGCACCCTCTGCTCGAGCATAAATTTACGCTGTCTGCAGCAGGATTTTTTGGATACAACGTCAAAGGGACCATGCTAAGATCGGGCATAGGAATCGTATCCAGATCCTGAATTAACTGCTCTCTTTCGTTAATAATGACCCTGCCGTTTTCCTTAAAGGCTATACCCTTTAATTTTGATATCATCTTATGATTTGGCCAGCAATCCAAAATATTCTTGAAAATAAGTTCGCCTTCCCCGAGAACAGCGTAATCTATATGAGCCCCAGACAGGGCTTTATCTGTCTCGATTGTAGCGAAACTTCCTCCGACTATGGTTGTTATATCTTCGTCGATTGACTTCACTAGGCCCGAGCAGTACAAAACCCATTTCTCATCCGACAAAAAAATTCCTGAAAATCCTATAACATTAGGCCTGAAATCATTAATCGCTTCTTCTAGGGCTTCTCTTATAATGTTGAGCGGATTGTTCGCATTTCTATCTTTAAGAGAAACGTTCAGATCCAGTACTTTTACTTTATGCCCACCCATCTCTTTGGAATATGTCGCTACATAAATCGCCCCTAAAGGAATCGAAAAGTTACCCCCCGTGGCAATAGTCAAATCAAACTTATCATCAGCTTCGGGAAACATTATAGCCGGAGTCCTAATTATTAAAGCTTTAGTTGTTTTCATAATTCACCATGAAAAACTCAACTCGTCTTTTTGTGCAATGTAATCCTTTTAGGAAACATAAAAATGTGCCTATCTTCTATATGGCATAACAAATGATATCGGACACAGACTCGAAATAATATCGCAAATAGATCCTATATTTCGGATTAAATTCCTTGATCAAAAGCGGGATATTCCAGAGGTCGGATGGCTGATGGTAAATACATATCGCTAATTTTGGCTTGTCGTTGCGTATAATTCTTTGCGCTCCCTTGAGAGCCTCGATTTCCGCTCCCTCAATATCCATTTTGATAAAGGTCACTTTTTCATCGCGTTTTATAGAGTCGTCGAGCTGTATAAACGGCCGATGGACCCCTTTTTCCCCGTCTGAAGAAATACCCGAATCCCAAGCTCCTAATTCAGAAAAACAAAATCTTCCGGAAGAAGAAAAAACCCCTTTGTTAAATATGCTTATCTGCGACCGTCGCAATCCCTTAACAGTATTTTTTAACTTCTGAAAGTTTATGCGATCGGGCTCAAAGGCATAGATCCTGCGAAACCGCCCTCTCGTACAATGATAAAACGTTTTGATAGTATCTCCGGTAAACGCCCCACAATCCACGAAAACCTCGGAAGAACTAAATGTGATAATAGGCGGTTCAAAATACTCCTCATGTCTTGATCTTACCCTTGTGATAGCCTTTGGATCTAGTGTTAACCTATGCTTAATGATGTAAAAAAATGTTTTTCTCGATTCTTCATCCTCAAAAAGTGTAGACAATTTACATATCTTTGCCTGATTGTGTGTAGAGAATAAAGAGTGAAATGTATTTTTGTAAAGAAGGGCGATAAAAATATCGGGGAATTTATGATTCAGGAAAGATATTGGGTAACGTAACCTGAAACCTTTTCTGGACAAGATATCATGTATTTCATTCTGATATATAAGACTTGCTATCAATATTGGGGTGCGGCGAGACATACGCCCGAGTTCCTGAGGCGATATAACCTTTACTCCCCCTATGTATGAACCCCAGAGGTCCCGGTTGCCATCACAAAAAGCATGAATAGGGATAGAACGCGCCCGGAGCTTTAATAAGAAGTCTTGCCCCATTACCTTGGCTCCGTAAATTACTACGGGGTGCTTTCTGTCAAATATATATGAGGGGTCTGGGAAGGCCTTGTCGATCTTGCGTTCGTAATAACTCCTGCTTACGGCAAATAAGCGTTTAATGTCATACCTGGTATCGAAATTCATTATCTATCCCCTTATTTTTCATCGCGAACGTCTATCATGTTGGACAGAAACTCATCCCGCTCTAAAAACGGCCATAAATCTTCCAGGGATGCGGAAACCATTCTCCCGCCGGGCCCTGTCCTTGAGATGGCTCTCGGAGCGCATATTTCATCTGTGGGAGCCATCACTTCGCATATCACCGGCCCTGATATTTTCAGGATCTCTTTTATTTTTTGTTTTAAATTCTTTTGCTCAGATATACGCTTTGCGGTTAAGCCGTATGCCGTTGCTACCTTAACCAGATCAGGCAACGTTAAACCGCTTGTAGCGTCGGCCCCGGTAAGACGATGAAAATGCAGCCTCTGCGAATTCCTGATTGACGCATAGCCGCGGTTGTTTACCACAAAAAATTTAATAGGGAACCTAAGTCGCGCCAGGGTTTCAAGTTCCTGAATATTCATTTGAAAGCCTCCGTCTCCCGTAACACAAATCGTCGGTCTACGGCCGCTGCCGAGGCAAGCCCCTATCGCGGCAGGAATATCAAACCCCATTGAGCTCAAAGCTCTTGTATGGATCACGCGCTGGCCGTTTTTGGATTTAAACGCTAATAGAAATATCTCAACAGCATTTCCTGAGCTTCCCGTAGCTATAACATCATTGCCGGTTAAGACGTCAGAAAGCGCCTCCGCTAATACGTACGTGCTCACAGCATCTTTTTGTTCTCTGTGTTCTTTAAGTACCACGGGATACTTACTTTTCCATTTCTTGCAACAGGTTAACCAAAAAGATCTTTTTTTCTTTTTTATTTTTGCCTTTTGACTTGATAACTCCATAATAAAATCTCCAGCGTCGCACACTATCGAAAAGTCGATTATACGTTTAATTTTGCTGATCTCGTAAGGATCGATATCAATCATTATTTTTTTGGCGGCCGGAGCCAGCTTATTATAGTCGTAAGCGACTGTCTGCATACTCATGCGCGTACCAATCGCGATTAATAAGTCCGAGTTTTGCAGCGCAAAATTTGGGCCGCGCGGAGCGATTGAACCGTATCTACCTACCAGAAATTTGTGTGAATAAGGCAACAGATCCATTGCCGGCCAAGTGGTTAAGACCGGGATTCCCAAACGGTCGATCAACTGCCTGAAAACATGCCGTGCCCCGGCCAGCGTTATGCCGGCTCCCGCCAAAATAACAGGCCGCTCTGAATTATTCAGCAAGTCAATAACTTTTGCTACTTTTCTCTTTATTTTTAGCGCATCTGACCTGGATTTTATTATTTTAGGATCAAACCCTTTCAATTTATCCGGTTCAATCATGGCTGTCTGGACATCAAGCGGTATATCTAACCATACAGGACCGGGGCGTCCTGACTGGGCAAGGAAAACCGATTTTTCTAAATGGTATTTAATTAAACTGGGCTCGGTGATGGTCACCGCGTACTTGGTAACAGACTTAATGAGAGTTACTATATCTACTTCTTGAACACCCCGTTGCCTGACGCCAAAACCTTTTTTTAAATCCGCGCGTTTCACTTGGCCTGAAATAAATAAACATGGGGTCGACTCAAGCCACGCTCCGACTACGCCGGTAATAGCGTTTGTTCCTCCCGGGCCGGTTGTTACCAATGCCACGCCTAAATTGTTGAACCGGGCATACGCTTCCGCCGCAATAGCGCAGGCTTGCTCATGCAAATTGCAGACGAATTGAATCTTTTTACAATTACCCAGTGAATCCACCAGATGCATTGCGCCGCCACCGGGCAGCATAAAAACATGCTTAACCCCTTTTTTTGAAAGGAATTGAAAAACATAATCTGAAAGCTTGACTATCTCTTTCGGCATAATTGGTATATGTTAACCTTTCTTTTGCCCTGGATTATGAACGTGAGAATATATTTTCTTCATTAATTTTAGCGTTCTTTCTGCCCGCAAATGCGCCTCCGGTAGGCACTCCCCAAAAATGGCAATAAGAACAAAGCGGGATATCTCTACGCTTGCCCTTGATATGCATTTTTAACCATTGGAGGCGCTTCGGGCTATTCCAAATCTTTGCCAATGGTTCCTTCTTAGTATCTCCGATTACGCCAATCCCCTTGGGATCAAAACGTACACAGATAGATGCCTGTCCATCCTTATTAATCGCTAAATGATGTAAAAAATCCAGGCAGATTCCGATTTCCGGGACCGTAGGTTCACTTTTTTTATAATTAAAGCTTCCCATGGGAGAATGAAGGATCCGCTTAGCCATAATCAGCCCGAATTTCTTATATTTCTCCTGGTCAACCATGCCGTTCAATCTTAATATCGTAAACGGCCTCCTAGCACCTTTTATTTTCAGGAATCGCCCTAGTATCGCGTGCTGCTGGCGGGCTTCGGGATCGTTCTCGATAATCGATACGGCCAGAGTATCCAGATTATTTATTATCTCATCGGCTTTTTCAACCAACAACTTACCGTTGGTAACAATATTGGTAATTTGCCTCTTGAATAATTTAACGGCATCGCCAAAACGCGGATACAGCAATGGTTCCCCGTTATTATGCAGCTGGACCACAATATGCGGAGGCAGTTGTTTTGCGATCTTTTTCACCAGACCAAAATCCATATCCCCGTATTGCAACACTAGCTCCGGATAATCAGTCTCTATCTTACGCCTGCCGCACATCCAGCATTTCTTGTTACAGCGGTTTGTCAGTTCAACGTTGATATTTGCCAATCCGCTGAGATCATAATATTTCATGTAACCGTCCATTCTCATTATTTTCTGCGCAATTTTTGCATTACAGGGATCTCTCTTTCCGTCACTCGTTTCATCCCATCGCCCATGGATTTTTCGACGAGACGGATATCGCGTATTAAATGGATGACGCCGTTGGGCCCCAGCGAAGCTGCCTGATCAGAACCCCACATTGAACGTTCAATGGTGATATGCCGCTCTACAAAACAAGCGCCCAATGCAACCGCCGCAACAGAGCTGGCGATACCGGTTTCGTGGCCGGAATATCCGATAGGAACACCATACCGCTGCCGTAACATCGGTATAATTTTTAAATTTAATTCCTCATAATAAGTCGGATAAGCGCTGTTGCAGTGCAATATGATTAAATCATTTTTACCGAGTATCTCTACTGCGCGATCAACCTGTTCAAGAGTACTCATCCCTGTTGAAAGGATAAGGGGTAAATTCTTGGTGCGCATATAGCGAAGCAATTCCAAATCTGTAAGCGTCGCGGAAGCGATCTTAAGGCATGGCACGTCAAATTGGCAGATAAAATCCACCGACTGCTTGTCCCAACATGATGCGAACCAGATAATCCCCTTTTTCCGGCAGTATTGGTCGATCTCTTTATACTGGTCAAAGCCAAACTCCAACCCACGCTTCAAGTCACCATTGGTAGCGCCGAACGGGTTCTCGCGCGGTTTTGCTAATTCTTCTGACGAATATACTACCTCTATAGTACGCTTCTGAAATTTAACTGCCTGACACCCGGCCAAATTCGCGACATCGATTAATTTCTTGGCGATTTCAATGTCGCCATTATGATTTATCCCGATCTCTCCTACTACAAAGCAAGGCTGTCCATCTCCTACTATTTTATTCCCAATTTTTACTTCGGCCATATCTCCCCTCTTTCTTTTAGATCAAGATATATTCTTTATACCATATGATTTCTTACCTTAACACCAATATCTCATTATTGATCCCCATGGACTTCGCTTGTGCGCATATATCATCACTGAAAAATACCGAAGAGACGATTAAAGTACCGGTAAAACCTTTCAGTTTATTCGGAGGACTAACTGCAATGCCTTTAATCTTACTGCCCCATTTTTTTGAGTTATTATCTACCATGGCTATTATGTTGCACTTGCCTAAAATAGAGTCCTCCATCAATCGCGAGGTAAAATTGCCCGCCCCCCACACAATTACGGGATCCTGCAACCTAACCAATGGCTCTAACTTTATTCTTATCGAATCCAGATCGTTCTTGGACTTATCGATACATTTTAATACGCTGTCTTTGACCGCAAATTTGCCTACAATTTTTCCTGAAACTTTGTTGCCGGATTTCTTACCAATGATGGTAGCGCAGGGACAATAGGTGCCACCTACATTGACAACATACTCTGAGAACGAAACAACATCCAACCCGTTCAACGTTAACAGATTTCCCAGGGAATTATCGTCAAAATGGTTAATGTGTTCCAAGTTGAAATCAGAATAGGGCGCAGTATAGAAATCGTGATAACGCGAAGCGTCGGGGACTACTATATATAGAATGCCGCTATTTCTTAAAAGACGCGAGACATTTATGATTGCTTTTTCTAAGTCATAGATGTGTTCGACCACACCGACAAGGCAAGCGCAATCAAAACTGCCATGCAATGACATATCGCTCTTAATCGTTGGACAAAAAACTCCGCCTTCAATGGTCTTACCAATGCCGTGTACTCTTTGTGTATACTCCAGGCAAGCAGCGGACATATCAAGCCCTGTGAGATTGGTGTACCCTATAGATTTTAACTTGGCCAATAATCCGCCGTTTGCGCAGCCGATATCAATAATAGAACAACCCTTATCGGGCATGATCTTGGCTATTTCTAACGCCGCATATTCAAAGCGTTTATTATCCCAAGGGAATATTCCAGCGCCGGAAGCGGTAACTATATCATCGTATATTGAAAACTTCTCGTAATACAGATCATAATCTTTTTGCCTTGCCGGTGTGTCAGCGTATACAAAACCGCACTTAATACATGAGACGACATCATAGACGCAAGGAAGCGGATATCCTTTGGGAATGGCGAACTTTTGGGTGTGCAATATTTCCCCTGTCTTATTAGAACATATGGGGCAAGGGCGCACAACAATTTTCTTGATAAATTTATCGGCCATATTATTCCGTATTAAAAGCCTGGTGCATGGTTGTGACTATGCATTATTGATCCCCATGCAACAAAATGGGGTCAGGTCTTGAATCTTGACTTTTCACTTATCACCAAAATTAGGGAACACAATACCTATTTCCCCGTCGGCTACTATCCCGGCAATGCGTGGCATGTTATATTTTAGCCGAACCCATCTTTTCAATGAATTAAGTTGTGTGCCCCCTTAATTCATATTATAACGAATTCCAGCATTTCCAGTTACAAGCATGTCCCATATATGTCCCATATCCTAAAAGCTGTATTTGCGCCCTTTTCTATCACCATGAGCTTTTAATATTCTTTTATCCACAAGCCCCTGCAGGTCACGATACAATGTCTTACGCGTAGCTTCTTTATAGACATCTTGAAGATCAGAAAGAGCAATGATACTTTTTTCCTTAATAAGTTTTATAGCTCTTATCTGTCTCTCATTGAAACCTGCCTTTTGAAAGAATGTATCTGTATAGACATCCCTTGCAAGTATCGTCTTAAACTCGAGATTTCGCACTGAAATGAACTCCGGTTCCGGGAGGCCATGTTCTTTGCACTGTCTGATCATTTCCGTTGTGCCAGATCCAACCTGTTGTATATAGTCTCCAAAAAATAGTACGCTCGCTAACGTCGGATTAGACGGATGAGAAGAATGCGGTTTTCTTAGGTCCTCCACCTTTAGATTCCCGGGAAGCGTTCCGGAATTCCATATCTCAACGCGATCGAGAAAAACCATCACCTGAACAGAAGATGCCGTATTGTAATCGCGATGCGCTACTGCGTTAACAATGGCTTCGTGGATAGCGAACTCAGGAATTTCCCGGGGCCGGGCTACTTGTACTGTATGAGCCTGCTGAATAACAGGGAATTTAATAGAATCCAAAACAAAAGCAACTGCCTTATCAACCTGCTCAAAAAGATTTTCTTCTTCATAAATATGATACGACGAAAACGGCTTTACGACCTCGGTGCTGGGCAATTGGACACACTTGATTTTTGCCTGATCAAAGAATTTTCTTGGGCTCTTACCAAACAACAAGAGCGCGGCATTAGTAAGCTTGCCGTCTCGTATAAGTTTCAAGTGCGTAAACACATCGGATATTGACGCATCTACCCCGAGAGGAAAATTCCGCTTTGACCGGGCAACCTTTAAAAACCATTTAACCTTGGCTCCATCAATGTCGGATAACTTGGCCCCTTCGCATATTCGTTGATCAAATCCCGCCTTTCCAATCTCGCCCTTTTCTTTAAGAAAGGATATTAGGCTCTCATAAACCAGATTGGTTAATTCAGTCACAGTATCAAATCTTCTATAACTGTACCCTGCCTTCGGATTTTTAATTTCCGTAATAAATTCCTGCACACCACCGTCACGGAGCTTATCTGCGGTGCTTTGACCTTTAATATAGATCAAGATTTCCCTGTGTTTGGCCTTGGCTTCGCGGAATTCTGCTTCCGTCGGCGACATCTTTTCTTTTCCGGAGCCGCCATATTGCCGTCCGAGAATACCAACATAAATATCTGTCTTGCGCACTTCCTCGATATAAGCTATTTCGGCTGGCTTACTCTTGGCGGGAGAATCCTCGAAAAGAAAAACGTCAAAATATTCCGACAAAAGAGCATCCTTACGGATAAACTCCTTAACTGCCCGTCGCTCTTTCTTCAGCTCCTTTTGTGCGCCACTGACAAAGATTTTATATTTCATCTTACTTGACCCCTTTTACGCTTTATTTTCTCTTCAAAATATTTGTGGAACATCGAAATCACGTAATCCAGCATTTCCCTGGTCAACCCCGGATAAACCCCTATCCAGAACGTCCGGTTCATGACGGTATCTGACTCTTTCAAATCGCCGATCTTTCTGTATTTCACGTCCTTATATGCCGGCTGGCGGGTAAGATTGCCGCCGAAGAGAAGGCGCGTGGCGATCTTCTTCTCTTCCAGGAATTTGATAAGCTCGTTTCGGCTCACCGGCGAGGACTCTCTGACCGTGATCGGAAAACCGAACCAGCTGGGTTTAGCATGGGTAGTCGCTTCCGGCAGAATTAGGAATTTTTCCAATGGTTTAAGCCCTTTGTAGAGATATTCGAAATTTTCTTTTCTCTTCCTGATAAAACCCGGCAATTTATCAAGCTGGGCGCAGCCGACAGCTGCCTGCATATCCGTAAGTTTTAAATTGTACCCGATATGGCTGTAGATATATTTATGATCATAGCCCTGGGGGAGGTCCCCCATTTTCCATTCGAAGCGCCGTTTGCAGGTATTGTCATGGCCGGTCGGGCACCAACAATCTCTTCCCCAGTCGCGGAATGATTCGATCAGTATTTTCAGGTTCGTATCGTTTGTCAGCACCGCGCCACCCTCGCCCATGGTCAAGTGGTGAGCAGGATAAAAACTGAATGTGGAGATATCGCCGAATGTACCAACCTTCCTGCCCTTATACAGGCTGCCTAGCGCATCACAGCAGTCTTCGACAAGCCACAGGCCGTGTTTTTTGGCAAAAGCCATAACGGCACTGACGTCGAAAGGATTGCCCAGGGTATGGGCGATCGATATCGCCCTCGTCCGGGAAGAAAACGCTTTTTTCAAATGACCCGTAGCGATATTGTATGCCGGGATCGTGACGTCGACAAATACGGGGACGAGCCCGTTCTGGATTATTGGATTCACCGTTGTGGGGAATCCTGCGGCGATAGTAATCACCTCATCGCCGGGCTTAAGGCGTCTCTTCCCTAGTTTTGGCGAGGTGAGCGCTGTTATCGCCAGGAGGTTGGCTGAAGAGCCTGAATTCACGAGGCTACAATGCTTAACACCAACCCATTTAGCAAATCTCTTCTCGAACTGCGCGGCAAAGCGTCCTGTCGAGAGCCAGCAATCTAAAGATGAGTCGATAAGATGCTTGATCTCATCGGCATCAAAGACCCTGCCCGAGACAGGGACTGGGGTCTTTCCGGGAACAAACTTCTTGCCTGGAAAAGCGGCTTGATGATATTTATCCGCAAGCTTGAGGATCTGCGATCTTAATGCTTCCGGGCTACTTCTCACTTGAAATACTCCTTGATCTGCCCGGCGCATAAATTATATGCGTTCTCATTATCGGCGTCCCTGTACCACTGCACGGTTTTCTGGATCGCTTTTTCTATACTCCAGCGCGGTTTCCATTTTAATCTTTTCCCGGCTTTGGAGATATCAAGGCTTAGCCACTCTGATTCGTGCAGGCCATTCGGGTTGTGCACGTCAGTCCATTTACCGCCGCCCCAGTTTTTTATGACGAGGCTTGCGACTTTGGAAACTGGAATCGCGGATCTTTTATCGGGGCCGAAATTCCACGCCTCGGCAAACTTTTTTTCGCCGCATAGCAGCCTGGAGCCCAATAGCAGATATCCGTACAAGGGCTCTAAGACATGCTGCCAGGGCCGGGTTGATTTAGGGTTTCTGATATTAACCGGCTTATTCCTATTCAATGCCCGGATACAATCAGGGACGATCCTGTCTTTGGAGAAGTCTCCTCCTCCGATATTGTTCCCAGCGCGCGCCGAGGCGACTAATTTCTGCGAAGCCGAAAAGAACGACTTTCTGTATGAATCTATGGCCAGCTCTGCCGCGGCTTTGCTTGTACTGTAAGGGTCATGTCCGCCCAATTCGTCGTTCTCTCTATAATCCTTCTTCTCTACCTTATTCTTATAACATTTATCCGTCGTGATCATAACGCCTGATCTAACGCAAGCGTTCTTTCTGATACATTCAAGTACATTGACGGTACCCAGGACGTTGACGTCAAATGTCCGGACGGGATCCAAATACGAATCTCTGACCAGGGGCTGGGCCGCCAGATGAAAGACAAACTCGGGCTTATTCCGCGCTAAGACCTCGCTCAATCTTTTCAAGTCGGTGATATCGCCCCTTTCGTCTACAACGCGGCCGGAAAGCCCGGACTTCGTAAAAAGATAGTCATTCTGCCATTCGGGCAGAGAAAAGCCGATGACCTTCGCGCCCAGTTCATTCAGCCAGATACTTAGCCACGCGCCTTTGAAACCGGTATGACCGGTGACCAGGACGATTTTATCCTTATATATGCTTAGAGGGTCTTTTTTTATTTCCATATCTTCCACGGAGCAGAGCCTTTTGC